>Ga0209103_1000128_pt1 | contig 22337 bp, 22 predicted proteins | sample 4C3metaG_FD_184152 | JGI IMG/M metagenome (GOLD analysis project Ga0209103, IMG submission 184152) | Freshwater bacterial and archeal communities from Indian Creek, Illinois, USA - 4C3 metaG (SPAdes) (version 2) | ecosystem: Environmental > Aquatic > Freshwater > Unclassified | place: USA...
AATAGTATACTTAGATGAACCCCTTGGCGACGGCGATGATCGCGTCTGGCAGGTTGAGAGCACAGACCCTCTCCCCGCTGAAGTGGCAGAGTTTAGGGATTTAGAAGGCGCGCTCGAGCGAGCCTTACTTCTGCTTAACCCCCTCTATCGCGCAGTCTTGATGTTGCGCTTTGTCGAGGAAATGTCTTACGAAGAAATTGCCACTATATTAAGCATCCCGTCCACCACTGTCAAAACGCGACTGCATCGCGCGCGTGAAGCGCTCCGGCAGATATTGGTGGAGCAAGGTTATTATGAAGAATCCCAAGGGGGTAAGAAATATGGACTGCAGTAAGTACCGCCAATTCGCCTGTGAGCCAGATACTACATCTCTCCCCAAAGCCACTATCGACGCGATGAAGGAGCACGCCCATCTATGTGCGCCCTGCCAAGATTACGCTGCGCAAATTAGGGAGATTGAGCAGGGGCTTAAATGCCTAGCGCTGGTCAAGGCTCCTGCTGACTTCACCCGTACCCTGGTCAAGTGCTTGCCGGCTACCGGTCAGGGCAGTACAGCGTGGTCGCTTTGGCGCATGGTAGGCGTGGCGGCGATTATTCTCTTGTTTTTTGGTTTTCCAACGTATATGTTATTAGAGCACCCGCAAACTTTTGTAGAATCTAATGATGTGCGGGCCGCTGTGCGCATTGTTGGACAGAATGTCATCGTACCGGAAGACGTAGTAGTCAAGGGGGACCTCAGGGTCTATCATGCCTCCCTGCGGGTGCTAGGTCGGGTGGATGGCAATGTCTACCTTGTTTCAAGCGAACACTCACTAGGGGAGAGCGGCCGGGTGCGGGGGCAAATCGTGCGCTTGACGCACCTGCCATGGGACAAAGTGGTCTTTGGTTTCCGCAATATCAGTCAGGAACTACGCTCCTACCTCAGAGGTGCGTGGCGTTAGTCACCTTGGCAATTTTCACACAAGACAACGGGGCATATAGGGGGTCTATTGTTTGGGGCAGAAATTTTCCGCAGAACAGATCGAGCAAGTTATCGAGGCCTGCCGCAAGGTCTTGGCGGCAGACCCCAAGAATGGAACGGCTCATCATGACTTGGCTGTGGCCCTGATGCAACGGCAACAGTTTGACGAAGCCGTAGTCCACCTGCGTCAGGCCGTGCAGAACGAACCAAAACGTATATTAAGTCACTATCTCTTGGGCGTCGCTTTTGCCGAACAGGGTCGGCTTGACGATGCCATCTCAGCGTGGAAGAAAGTGGTCGAGCTTGATAAGCGCCACGCTACTGCTCACTATTTTCTGGGTAAAGTCTATGCCATGCGTGGCCTGCTGGATGCGGCTCTGCATCATTTGCGCAAAGCTAAGGCGATTGAACCTTCTAATAGCAATTTCATGTACACCTTAGCCGAAGTCTTTGTCCTGCAGGGTGAACTTGCCAAGGCGCAAAATGAGTGGCATAAAGTAGTCGAGTCAAATCCGCACGAAGTTAAGGCCCTAGTGAATCTCTGCGCGGTAAGCCTAGATTTAGGAGAATATGAAAAAGCGCTGAAACATGGTCAGCAGATTCTAGCGCTTGGCCGAGACGATGCGCGAGCGCGTTTTAACATGGGGCTCGCCAGCCTTCGCCTCGGGCAGCTAGAGCAGGCCGCGTTGCACTTGCGGCGTGCGCATGAGTTGGCCCCGACAGATTTCGACATCTTAGTAAGCCTTGGTGAGGCCTATGACCGCGCCGATAATCCCGAGCAGGCCTTTGTGGCATGGCGGCAAGCGAGTGAGATCAACCCGGCCAACCCACATACTTATTTTAACTTTGGGCAGTCGCTCGCGCGTCGCGAGAGATTTGATGAAGCCCTCATTGAGTGGGATACGGCACTGACGCAGGACGGCGCGTACTTACCAGCTCTTCTCGCTAAAGCTAATGTGCTGGCCCTACTAGGTAGGCTTGCAGCTGCAGGCGAAACCTGGCGTGAAATTTTGCAACTAGACCCAAGCAATCACTATGCTCGCCTAAATTTCGTCGGCATCTTGCTCCGCCTAGAGAAATTTACTGAAGCTGTGGAACTGTGTAAATTGCCTGCGGACCCTGATGCTAATGCGGGAGAGAGCAGAGAGAGGCCTTTAGCAGACCTAGCGCTGTTAAGCGGTGTCGCGCAATTTTCTCTCGGTAACGAGAAGCAGGCCGAAGCATTGTTTCAAGAAGCGCTACGCAAAGATCGCCATGTCTTCAGTCGCCAAGCCGGCCAACTTGGGGTGATGCGCGACAAAGACAGGGTGGAAACATTATGTGCGCAAGCTGAAGGCCCAACAAAGGAAGCGTACGAGCTGTTGTTAGGGGCACTGAATGATCAAGTGCAAGTAGTTGCAGGCAGCCACCCAGAGCGTGAGAGCGGTTTTTGGGCCAGGCTGCTCAATAAGTTGCGCCAGTGACCCGAGAGGGGGTGTAGGCGATGTGGGTAACGCTACAACAGGTTCTGCTCGAGGTTCGTATCCTTGACATACTAGAAATTGTCATTTTATACTACTTGTTTTATCGGCTCATTTTGTTGATTCGCCACACGCGGGCAGTGCAGCTGATTAAGGGATTGGCATTGTTGCTAGGAGCGACGCTCCTTAGCGACGGGCTCCGCCTGACAACCCTGAACTGGATTTTAAGTCGGGCCATATCAGCACTCTTTATCGCGATTCCGCTTCTTTTTTGGCCGGAATTACGGCGCGCCTTAGAGCACCTTGGACGCACAAAGTTTTTAGGTAAAGGCTTTAGTCTTATGACGACAACTGATCAAGCGCCCGTAGCGGCGGCAGTGGTGCAGGCTGCGGGCGCGCTTAGCAAAAGCAGTACGGGGGCACTGATTATTATTGAGCGGGAGAGCGGCCTCTCCGAGTATTCTGATACTGGCGTACGCGTTGACGCTTTCGTAACTGCCGAGCTTCTGGCCAATATCTTTGTGCCAAATACCCCGCTACATGATGGTGCAGTCATTATTCGCCAAGGGCGACTGGCAGCGGCGGGATGTTACCTGCCTCTTTCCTCTAATCCCGACATTGAACAAGAACTAGGCACCCGCCACCGCGCTGCCCTGGGCCTCACCGAGGAAACGGACGCCCTGGCAATAGTGGTGTCTGAAGAAACAGGCGCTATTTCCCTGGCTCTAGGTGGTGAGCTTGCCCGCCATCTCGACCTGGCCGAGCTCGAGCGCCGGCTTAATGCGGCATTGCCCGCCAATCAAGCCTCAACAATTTTTTGGTGGGGGGCGAGATCGTGAATAGGCGAGACATTGGCACTCATGTGTTGGCACTTGGTCTGGCCCTAGTCCTGTGGTTCTATGTGCAATCCACCCAAGTCCCCGCTCAGCCCATAGACCTACAAGTAAAGCGTTTCGGAGCGGTGACGCTTGAAGTGCGCAATCGCCCCGCGGACCTAGAACTTGCCGGCGATATGGTCGGGACGGTAGCTCTCACCGTGCGAGCCCCAGATGAAGTGTTGACAGGGGTCACGGCGCGAGACCTAATGGTCTATATTGACTTGCGTGGTCTACGGGCAGGCAGTAATCAGTTGGCAGTGCGCGTCGATGTGCCTGCGGGGATAGAAGTGGTCGGCGTCTCTCCGGCACGGGTGGAAGTCATACTAGAACCAGTGCTGGCGGTGAATCTGCCGGTTTCACTTGTGCTGCGAGGTGCTCCGGCACAGGGGTATTTTGCCGCCCCAGGTGTGGTAGGAGGAGCTACAGTCACTGTTGTCGGAGGACGCACGGCCGTAGAGCAGGTCTTGCCCCCCATAATCGAAGTAGATGTCACAGGCCTGAACGCTACCATCGCCAATAGTCGCGAACTTGTGGCCAGAGACAGCTTGGGGCGGGTAGTGCCAACTGTTACCATTAACCCCCCGAGCGTGCAATTTGTGCAACCCATCTACCCCATTAAGATTTTGCCCTTGCGGTTCGTAGCTGTGGGTACAGCTGCCCCCGGTGTGCAGAGCGTGCGGATAGAGAGCGTAACTACTGAAGTAGAGGTCGCGGCTCCTGCCGATATACTAGCGGGTTTAACTGAGATACTCATCGAAGTTGACATGACAGGGATAGCTGAGGAACAAGCAAGAGAGAGTGCTGTGGTCGTACCCGCTGGGGTTTTCTTGGTTTCGTCACCAACGGTCAACCTGAGGATGCTGGTGACACGGGGTCCTTAGCGGGCTGTTTGTCTTTTTACGCCAGTTGTGGTTAAATGGAAAGGAGCATCTCTAATGCGCTTATTTGGTACAGATGGAGTGAGAGGCAAGGCCAATACGGAGCTCACACCCGAATTGGCCTTGCGCCTAGGTAGGGCAACAATTGCTGTGTTAAGCGGTGATTCGCCGTGCGGAGTAGTCTACATGGCGAGAGATACGCGTATTTCAGGAGAGATGCTCACGGCAGCTTTTGCTGCAGGAGTGATGTCAGCCGGGGCGGATGTCGTGGATTTGGGTGTCTTGCCCACACCGGCTCTAGCCTATATCACGCGGCAAAACAACGCGACAGCCGGTGCCATGATTTCGGCCTCGCACAATCCAGCGATTGACAATGGCATCAAGCTGTTTACGTGTGATGGATATAAATTGCCCGATGAAGTCGAAGACGGCATCGAATACGAAATGAAGGCCGGCTGTGGACGCCTTAAAGTGGCTGGAGATAAAGTGGGCCGCCTATTTCGTGGCGAGACCGAGCACCAGGCTTATATAGATTACTTGCTGAAAATAGCGGGGATTGATTTGGCGGGGGTGAAAATCGTCGTTGATGCTGCCCATGGCGCGGCCTTTGACTTGGCGCCGCGCATCTTGGCCTTGCTTGGCGCCGAAGTGGTACCTCTGCATGTTTCTCCTAATGGAGTTAATATCAATGTGGAGAGTGGCTCTACCTATCCGACCGCGATGGTGCAAGCGGTGCTGGCCCATGGCGCGGCTGTGGGGCTGGCTTTTGACGGGGACGCCGACCGGCTTATCGCCTGCGACTCGCGCGGGCAGCTATTGGACGGCGACAATATCCTCCATATTTGCGGGCTATTGCTTAAGGCAGAAAATAGCCTTGCTAATAACTTGGTGGTGGCCACGGTCATGAGCAATTTTGGTCTTGACGCCTGCTTGCGGCGAGAAGATATAGGTCTCACACGTTCTGCGGTGGGCGATAGGTATGTCTTGCAAGAGATGAAGCAAGTAGGCGCTGTGCTGGGAGGAGAGCAGTCGGGTCACTGCATTTTTCTTGACCACAGCACAACGGGGGACGGTCTGTTGACAGCGGTGATGCTGCTTAAGGCCACTTTTGGCCGCGGGGTGTCACTTGAGGCTTTGGCCGATAAGCTGGAACGATTTCCGCAAGTGCTCCTTAATGTCCCTGTAATAGACAAAAAAGCTAGTATGGAGCATTTTGCCGTAAAGGAGGCGATAGTTAAGGCAGAAAACATGTTAGGCGCAGGGGGCAGGGTGTTGGTGCGGCCTTCAGGTACTGAACCGCTCGTGCGGGTCATGGTCGAGGCAGAGACAAAAGAGTTGGCCTCACAAGTAGCAGGTGTCGTGGTTAAAGTGTTATCTATGGTAAGCGCCTGAGCCCTAGCAAAGGCTAGAGGCTGACGAGGTGAGGGGTTATCGAGGTTTCGGCGGATACCCTCCAGCCATACGTGGTGGCTGTAAGCCCTATTTGAAAACGACCGAGCAATCGGGCGGACAAAAATGGGACACCCTAATTTTATTATGCATTGGAATGGAGAGTTAGCGACATGTGTGGAATAGCTGGTTACATCGGTGCGCGCAGCGCACAAGATGTTGTACTTGATGGGTTGCGACGTTTAGAATACCGTGGATACGACTCGGCAGGCTTAGTCTTGCACAAAAATGGCAAGCTTCATCTCGAAAAATATGCCGGAAGACTTTCCGTTCTGGAAAAGCATATCTCTGGCAATGGTTTGGATATCGCGAACCTAGGGGTAGGGCACACCCGCTGGGCTACCCATGGAGCCCCGACCGATGGCAATGCTCATCCCCACATGGGTTGTGGCGGTAAGTTTGCCGTGGTGCATAACGGCATCATCGAAAACTACGCCGAACTGCGCCGTGAGCTGCGCAGTCGCGGGCATGAATTCTTTTCGGAGACCGACACAGAGGTCATCCCTCACCTTATTGAGGAAGCATATGAGGGCGATTTAGGTCTGGCGGTGACGCAAGCCGCCAAGCGCCTGCAAGGGGCATTCGCCATCGCAGTGGTTTCCGAGTATGACCCGCTGACCTTGGTGGCTTATCGCCAATATAGTCCGTTAATCATCGGCCTAGGCGAGGGCGAGAACTTTCTCGCCTCAGATATTCCTGCACTATTGCCCTATACCCGCAAGACGGTAGTCCTAGAAGATGGAGACTTAGCCGTACTGACGGCGAGCGAAGTTAAGTTCTACAATGGTGGGTTGCCCATCGCGAAGGAGATTCTCCACGTCACCTGGGATGAAGTGGCTGCTGAGAAGGCAGGATTTTCGCACTTCATGCTCAAAGAGATTTACGAGCAACCTAAAGCTTTGCGCGATACTCTTTCGTCGCGCTTACTCGATGAAGGGACTAATCTGGCCGCGGAAATCGGGTTAACCAAGGAGCTCATAGATTCCACTAAGAGAGTGGTAATCGTGGCCTGTGGCACGGCCTATCATGCTGGCTTAGTCGGCAAGAACCTGATCGAAAAACTCGCGCGCATACCTGTGGAGATTGATGTGGCCTCCGAATTTCGCTATCGCGAACCCATTCTTGATCCGAGCGACCTTGTAATTATCATCAGCCAATCAGGAGAAACAGCCGATACTCTCGCCGCACTGCGGGAAGCAAAACGACAACAATGTCGTGTTCTCGCCATTACCAACGTGGTTGGTAGCTCTGTCGCGCGAGAAAGCAGGCATGTGCTATATACTTGGGCGGGGCCTGAGATAGCGGTGGCCTCCACTAAGGCCTACACTACCCAATTGGCGGCGTTAACACTGGTCGCCGTTGAGTTAGGTTTGGCGCGGGGCACTACTTCTTCCGCGCGAGCGCGCGAACTTCTCGCCGGACTCAAAGCTATACCCGCCTTAGTAGAAGAAATTCTTACCGCGAGCGACGCAATTCGCGATTTGGCGCTGAGATTAGCGCAAAGTGAGAGCGTCTTTTTCATCGGTCGTGGCCTCGACTACAGTGTGGCCCTCGAAGGGGCTTTGAAGCTTAAAGAAATCTCCTACATTCATGCCGAGGCCTATGCTGCCGGAGAGCTCAAGCATGGTACCCTTGCGCTGATATCGCCCCAGACACCCGTGATCTGTCTCTTTACGCAACAACATTTGCAGGAGAAAATGGTGAGCAATGTCGAGGTAGTGCGAGCAAGGGGTGCAGGGACTTTTGTGGTGACTAATTGCCTGCCGCAAGTTACAGAAAGTTTGCGCGATGTCGAAATTCGCCTGCCGGAGATTGACCCTCTTTTAGCGCCTATTCTCGCCGTTATACCGCTGCAACTCATCGCCTACTATGCGGCAGTGGCACGCGGCGCCGATGTCGACAAGCCGCGCAACCTTGCCAAAAGCGTGACCGTAGAGTAGCAGTACTGGAAAGGGCTGTCCCGGCGCGGGGCAGCCCTTTATTAACCATCATTGCGCGGCCTAGCAAAATTGGCCGGGATGTTCGAGTGGGGAGGAAGTATTTATATGCTAGGCATAGGTATAGATATTACCAATGTAGACCGCATCGCCGAGTTGAGCCGTAGGTACGGCCAACGCTTTACCGATAAAATGTTAGCCGCGGGGGAAAGCTTTGGCAGTATGGAGTCCTTGGCAGGCCTGTGGGCGGCCAAGGAGGCTGTGGTTAAAGCGATGGGCACAGGCTACCTTGGTTTTGGCCCGCCAAGTGTCTGCATCATGCCCGATGCCTACGGCGCGCCTCAAGTTTTTTTGCGAGGCCAAGCGGCTGAACTTGCGCGGCAGCGGGGCATCAGCCGTTTTATGGTTACTATTTCGCACGCGGGTGGCTTGGCTGTGGCCTGTGCCGTGGCCCTATAAAGCAGAGGTGCCTTTGGCCTAATCTATACAAGGGATATTCTTCTGGCCATAGTTGTGTATAATGTGAAGTGAAAATACAGGCATCAGAGCAATATATGGGGGGAGATTAGCTAGTGCTTGCTATACGCCACACCGTGGCAGACATATCTCTAGATAACGTCTTCTACAATACCCAAGCAGTGCGCAATTTGCTGTCTAGCCAGACGGAACTTATGGCGGTGGTCAAGGCAGCGGGTTATGGGCACGGCGCGGTCGATGTGGCTACTACAGCGCTTGCCGCAGGGGCGACGAGCTTAGGCGTGGCCATAGTTGAAGAAGCCGTCGAGCTTAGGCGAGCGGGTATCGGCGCACCCATCCTAGTGCTAGGCCATGTGCCCGCAGAGTGTGCAGAGCAGGTTGTCAAATTAGGGCTTACTGCGACAGTGTTTGATCGAGAGGTAGCACAAGCTCTTTCTGCCACCGGAACGCGCCTAGGGCGCAAAGTCCGCGTGCACGTCAAAGTAGATACAGGCATGGGCAGGCTAGGAGTACGGCCAGTGGATGCGCTGCCTTTCGTTGAGTTAATCTCACATCTGCCGTCGCTCCACGTCGAGGGCGTCTTCACTCATTTCGCTGCTTCCGACGACGCAGATTTGTCGGGTGCTAGAGCGCAGCTATCCCTTTTCGCAGAGGTTTGTGTTCGCTTAGAAAGCAAGGGCTATCGTTTACAGCGCCACGCCGCTAACACGGCGGCCATCTTGGCCTTGCCAGAGAGTCACTTGGACATGGTGCGTCTAGGCATTGGCCTTTATGGACTGTATCCTGCGACCCATCTAAAAACGAAAGTGGCGCTGCGCCCGGTGATGTCACTTCGTTCACGGCTCACCTACGTGAAATGGGTTGCAGACGGCACACCAATTAGCTATGGCGGTACCTATGTGACGAAAGGGCAACGGCTCATCGCCACCGTCCCTGTGGGCTATGCCGACGGCTACTCCAGGCTGCTTTCCAACAAAGGGCAGGCCCTGCTGCACGGCAAGAAGGTGCCCTTAATCGGCAGGGTCTGTATGGACCAATGTATGTTTGATATTACCGACTCCCCCGCGGTGGCCGGGGACGAAATCGTTCTTTTCGGGCCACAGGGGCTAGAGGAGGTCGCTGTGGATGAAGTTGCCTCTCTCATGGGCACCATCAATTATGAAGTCACCTGCCTCATCGGCCATCGTGTGCCACGCCTCTATTGGCGAAACAATAAGCTTGTGGCTACGCGGACTTTCTTTTTGCGTGGGTAGTTCCCCTGCTTGGCGGCCAAGCTAGAATGCCCTGTATGAACATAGTATTTGTTGACACACTTCTATTAGCGTATATAATCGCTATAGACGCCCTCACCCCTATTTGAAAGTGCCTAAGTCGCAGGACTTAGGTTTTTATATCTTGACGGCAGGGAAGAGGCCTTATTGGAGCGAAAAGATAATGGGGATATTCGTATGGATGAGGTGAGGTACTTTTGCTAGCGTCACTACCAAGAACGAGATTAGCTACCCTACCTACCGAGTTAGAGCCTTTACCGCGGCTAGGAGAGCATCTTGGCATAGAGCTTTATATTAAGCGTGACGACAATACCGGTCTCGCCCTGGGGGGCAACAAAGCCCGCAAATTGGAGTTCTTACTGGGGGACGCCCAAGAACTTGGAGCAGATGTGCTCATTACTACGGGTGGTCCGCAGAGCAACCATTGCCGTATGACCGCAGCAGCGGCCGCCAAAGGGGGGCTTGGCTGTCACTTAGTCTTTTCTAGCGCAGCCATAACCGAGCGGCAGGGCAACCTCTTTCTCGGGGAGCTTCTCGGCGCAACGCTTCATTTTGCTGGTACAGATGAACCCCAAGTTGTCGCCGGCAAGATAGAAGAAGTAGCTAAAGACCTGCGCGCTACTGGCAAAAGGCCTTACATTATACCCTTGGGGGGTTCAAACCCCATCGGTGCCGTGGGGTACATCGCAGGCATAGAAGAGATTAGCAAGCAATGTGTGCCTATGGGCATCGCTTTCGACTACATTGTCCATGCCTCCGGCTCAGCTGGTACGCAAGCTGGGCTGTTGGCCGGGGTCAAGGCCTACGATTTGCCAATTTCCATTATCGGCATTAGCGTCAGTAGGCCGCGCGAGCGTCTCGCCAGAGAAGTGTACGAGTTATGCCAGGGCACACTCCTCCATGCCGGCATAGCCAGAGAAATTGTCCAGAGTGACATTGTAGTCTATGACGAATATGTTGGCGCAGGTTACGGGATGCCTACCGAGGCGTCGCGTGCCGCACTCGCTACCTTTGCCACCATGGAGGGTGTAATTATTGACCCTGTCTACACCGCCAAGGGGGCGGCGGGGCTTATCGACCTCGTAGTGAGTAGGGGTGTTATCCCGCGGGGCGCGAAGGTGCTGTTCTGGCACACGGGGGGCACTCCGGCGCTCTTTGCTGACCCCACCGTGCACTGGAGAGCCAAGTCATGAAGCCAGTAATAGGTTTGACCTGTTATCACGACTGGAAAGAGAGCCGACACCGCCAAAACGACACCTACCTCGAAGCGATTAACAAAGCGGGCGGATTGCCGCTCTTGCTGCCCTGCTTGGGTGATTTGGCCGATATGCGCCAGCAGCTAGACCTTGTGGCGGGGCTCTTAATCTGCGGTGGCCCCGACGTAGACCCGCTCTTTTTTGGCGAGGAGCCTGAAACCGGCATGGGTAATATTCACCCTGCCATGGACGCCTATGAGCTTCCCCTGATTATCGAGGCGCTCGAACGCGACATGCCCCTCCTAGGTATTTGTCGTGGTGTGCAAATGCTGAATGTCGCCTCGGGGGGCACGCTCATACAACACATTCCGCAGAGAATAGCAAACCCCCTCTTGCATCAACAGCAAGCTCCCCGCAGCTATCGAACCCATAGCATCAAAATAGCGAGCAACACCCATTTGTCGCGCCTTTTTAGGGCAGAAACCCTGCGCGTAAACTCCTTTCATCATCAAGCCGTCGGCCTAATTGCCCCGGGTTTTGTTGCTTCGGCCTACGCCTCAGACGGAGTTATCGAGGCTGTGGAGTCAACTAACCATGCTTTTGTCATGGGAGTGCAGTGGCATCCTGAATGTATGTGGAGCGAGGCCGATAATTACGACCCCCTGTTTGACACCTTGGTGGGGAAGGCGAGACAGTACCGAAGAGAGATTTAGGGATTAAATGCCAGGTATATGGAGCTTAAGGAGTGGGCACAAAAATGGCCAAGACTAAGAATCAGAAGAGTGGTAAGAGTAGTAGCGCTGTGGCTGGGGAAAAAAAGAAAGAGAGTACAGGCGGGGATGCGCTTGGTGAGAAGTTGCTCACTTGGTCAGTGTTCCCTTTGCGGCAGGATGTGCGCCGGGGGAGGACGTTTATTTTCAGCGTGCTGGCTTTTTTGAGCTTTATCTACCTGATCTACGGGGAGATGCTGTGGGTTGCCTTTGGCCTAGCAGTAATACTAGTCTCCTTTCACTCCTTTGTGCTGCCCTCCGAATACCGACTTACCACTAAGGGAGTCACTATTCGCACGGGTCTCTTTACTTTCTACCGTCCCTGGGAGGACTTTAAGTCGGTGCTTAATTTCCCAGACGGGATGCTGCTCAATTTTTCCTACCGTGGTCTGCGCCGCCTCCTCGTGCCCGGCCAGTTCATCTACTTTAGTGCCGACAATAAACTAGCAGTCGTCGCCATAGTCGAAAAGCAAATGGCTTTGACCGCCAAAACGGGAGAAAATAAGTAGCAACTCGCCGGCAGTGGGTTGGCGAGCGGTCTCCCTTCCGAAGCTCTAAGAAAGGCAGGTGTATTGCAGTGACGACAGAGTTTGAAGTTACCCCCGAGCGTCGCGACGAGATTCTCCTCGCGGTTGTGCAAAGAATTGAGAAGTATGACATGATAACGCCTTCGCTCTTTTTCTTGCAGATGGGCAAGCCCATCTCCTTTGTGACTGGGCAGGCTCTTTTTGCCTTTGCTCCCTTTGGTAGCCTCTTTGTCAAGGAGAAACTGCTTGAAGAACTCGCCCATCTGCTCTCTGATCGCGAAAATGTAGAGCGGTTGATGGTGATGCTAGAGACTCGTGATCAAGAGAAGAGGTCCGCTAAGTAGTTTTTCTTTTCACGCTCTTCTGAGGAGCGTGTATTTTTTTTGTATAGCAGAAGGAGATACTCAATTTTCGTCGTATTAATAAGGTTTGTGGTCAAATTTCGTTTGTGGTCAGCGAGGAACTTTGCTATAATCACAGTGTAGAGAGATTACCAAGAGGGGGATTAGTATAACTATGGAGCAGAGCCGCAAACTCAGGTCAATCCTAGCTACGGACTGCGGTAGCACAACCACCAAGGCTATTTTGATTGAGATGGTGGATGGTGTTTACCGTCTTGTTTGTCGTGGGGAGGCGCCGACTACCGTTGAAGCTCCCTTTGAAGATGTAACGATGGGAGCCCGCAACGCAATACACGAGATAGAAGAGCTGATGGGCCGAACTTTTCAAGACGACCAAGGCATCATCACTCCGCAAAAGGACGCTAAGGTAGGAGTAGATATATTCCTGTCCACCAGCAGTGCCGGCGGTGGCTTGCAAATGATGGTGGCCGGTGTCGTCAAGCAGATGAGTGCCGAGAGTGCTGAACGGGCCGCCCTAGGCGCTGGCGCTATCGTCATGGATGTCATCGCCATCAATGACGGGCGCTTACCCTACCAAAAAATTCAACGCATTCGTCAGTTGCGCCCAGACATGATCCTCGTTTCTGGCGGCATCGACGGAGGCACAGTCACCCATGTCGTAGAATTGGCAGAGCTTATTTCCGCAGCTGAGCCACGCCCCCGCTTAGGCATTGGGTTCAATTTGCCCGTCATCTATGCCGGCAATAAAGATGCACGCAAGCATATAGAGGACACCCTAGGCGCAAAAACCGATCTGCGCATGGTTGACAACCTGCGTCCGGTCTTAGAGCGTGAAGTGCTTGGTCCAGCGCGCGAAGAGATACACAACCTCTTTATGGAGCATGTTATGGCGCAAGCGCCTGGGTACAACAAGCTTATGAGTTGGACTGAGGTGCCCATTATGCCCACACCTGGGGCCGTGGGCAAGATGATTGAAACTGTGGCCGCGCAAAAGAACATGACCGTGGTAGGCGTAGACATTGGTGGCGCGACTACGGACGTATTCTCCGTGTTTGCGGACACTTTCAACCGCACCGTAAGCGCTAACCTTGGCATGAGCTACAGTATCTGCAATGTGATGCTGGAATCGGGCCTTGACAATATTATGCGCTGGATGCCCTTCGATATCGATGCGGCTGATTTGCGTAACCGCATTCGCAACAAGATGATCCGTCCGACCACCATCCCGCAGACCATGCAGGAGTTGGTGATTGAGCAAGCCATTGCGCGCGAAGCTTTGCGCTTGGCCTTTGAGCACCACAAGTCTTTAGCTATTGGCCTGCGCGGTGTACAAGTACAGCGCGACATTGCCGAAGCCTTTGAGCAGTCGGGCTCCGGCGCCACATTAGTCGACCTGATGGGTCTTGGCATGATTGTGGGCTCGGGTGGGGTTCTGTCCCATGCGCCTCGCCGTGTGCAAAGCGCCCTGATGATGCTTGACGCCTTCGTGCCAGAGGGTATCACCGAGCTCGCTGTTGACTCCATCTTTATGATGCCGCAGCTTGGCGTTCTTTCTAGCGTCAACGCCGAAGCAGCACAGCAGGTGTTCGACCGCGACTGCCTCATTCGCCTCGGCACCGCCATAGCGCCTGTGGGTCAAGGTAAAGAGGGCGATGAGTGCGTGATGGTGAAGCTGACCACCTCCAAGGGCAAGACTATTGAGCACAAGGCAGTCTACGGTAGCATGCACCTTATTCCGCTCGACGAAGACGAGACGGCAGACTTAGTGGCCCGCCCTGCGCGCGGCTTTGATCTCGGCAAGGGTAAGGGACATGAAGTGCAGGCAAAAATTGCCGGCGGCGTCGTAGGAGTTATTGTCGACGCGCGTGGACGTTATCCCCTTGGCTTGCCCGCAGATAAGCACAAGCGGATTGCCAAGTTAGTTGAGTGGTACAAGGCTCTTGACGCCTACCCCATGGACATATTACAGAAATACCTTGGTTAAGGGAGGATTGAACATCAATGGCTAGTGCATACACGCCGGGATTATTGGTTACCGAGTCCATATTGGTCAAGAAGCGCCGCCGCCTCCCTATTCTCGGGGAAGTAATGGTAAAGCTTGGCGACGTTGTCAAGCCTCACGACATAGTGGCCAGCACCTACATTCCTGGCGACCCAGACACAGTAAACGTCGCCAACCATATTGGAGTTGAGGGCGACGAGATTTTAGAGTTTATGCTTAAGAAAAAGGGCGATAAGGTGACTAAGGGCGAAGTTATTGCTAAAAAGTCTTCCTTCTTTGGTCTCTTTAAGTCCTCTGTGGTGTCCCCAATCGACGGTACGGTTGACAATATCTCTTCCGTAACCGGAGTAGTGACATTTCGCAAACCCCCTGTGCCCGTAAATATCCCCGCTTACATCCACGGGCGGATTACCGAAGTAATGCCCCGCGAGGGCGTGGTAGTCGAGACACCCGCTGCTCTTATCCAGGGCATTTTCGGTGTGGGCGGCGAAACACAAGGCGCCTTAGTGATGATTGCCACAAAGAACAGCGACATCCTCAGCGGTGACAAGATCAAGCCCGAGCACAAAGGCAAGGTAGTAGTGGGGGGGGCCCTCGTTACTGCGGACGCCCTGCGCAAGGGGTCTGAGGTAGGCGTCGCAGGAATCGTAGCCGGTGGCATCATCGACAAAGACTTGGTTGATTATCTCGGGTATGATATTGGCGTGGCGATTACCGGTGCCGAAGACATCCCCCTCACCCTTGTCCTGACTGAAGGTTTTGGTCAAATCAACATGGCGGATCGCACCTTTAACTTGCTCAAGAGTCTAGACGGCAAAGTAGCCAGCATTAACGGTGCCACACAAATTCGCGCCGGTGTTATGCGTCCTGAGATCATTGTGCCGCTAGAGCATCTCATCAAGGCTACCGAGAGAAGTACCGACTCCGGCATGGAAGCAGGCACCCCCGTGCGCATCATCCGTGAGCCATACTTCGGCAAGCTCGCCACAGTGCATGCCCTGCCACCGGAGCTTCATGTTATCGAGACAGGCGCAAAAGTGCGCATTATGACAGCTAAGCTCGCTAGCGGCGAAATCGTTACCATCCCGCGTGCTAATGTAGAGCTTATCGAAGGCTAGAAGCGAAATTAATAATAATCGGGTTTAGTCGCATGTTGCGGCTATCAAGAGAATGCACAAACAGAACCGCCCCTAAGGGGGTGGTTCTATTTGCAAGCAGAGGGGAAAGCAGGCTGTGTCATAAGTCTATTCGCATTTAGAGCTGGCCCCTTCCACGCTGATAGCATGGAAGGGGTGTTTGTTTTAAGGGTTGGGGCATGCCTTCCTGTGGCATCCTATCGCGAGACTTTCACAGCCGTGACTGCTTCTGGCCAAAGCGTAGCTTCGTATTTGCCGTGTGCAAGACTCGCGCAATTGATTTGGCGCTGGCGGTTATCGATTGGTGCTTAGCGAGTAACTCGGACATATGTTGGCAGTTAGTATCTTTGTTTAAGCTTAGGGCTAGCTCCAGGATTTTTACTGTGTTTTTCCTCAGGCAGCGTACGCTTGGGATGCGCCCGCGATTCTTGTGAACTAGAGCGGCAACGCCTTCAGTTAGCACACCTTTCATTAGCCGCTTTATCTGTCGTTCGCTCAAGCCTAACATGTTTGCCGCCTCTTTAATCGTCAAGAGTCCGTCAACAACCCGGCTGATGACGTTAAACTTTGCATTCTCAGCAACACTCAGAAAAATATCTCCTCTCTTCAAAGGGAAAGTTTCTCAGTCCGCTTACAGGGTGACAATATCTCAGCCGGACAACACAAAATCGACAAAAGTTGACACGCAGCGAGTGAAAAGAGATAGTAACGCTGGATTTCCAGCTCTTAGCAACAGGAAGTAGTCCCCCCTTGCGCCGTGGTCTGAGAGCAATTTGAGCGAGGTGGTGGTAGTGTAGCTATCACTTATCTAATTAAAGCAAAACTTTGGCATAGATTTGTCTGTAATAGATGATGTGTTAGATGTTTTCAAATGTTAAGATAATAATTAGTGCGGCGCAATCTATTTAATTATATGGAAGAGGGGGAGTTTTTATGCAAGCACGCATAAGCGGGGCGTGGTGGGTCAAAGGCGACTGGAATGGATTTTTTTGGACTGTTTTCTAACGTTCTAACAAATGTTTTGGTGGCCACTGGGTTGTTGCTAGCCATTCGTATGCCGGGGGACTTGGTGTTTGGCTCTGTTGTGCCAGCCACCGCTATCATGGTCGGCCTAGGTGGTATTGTGCTAGCGTACCTAGCCAAAAGGTTATCGGAGCAAACAGGCAACCCCAACGTCACGGCCCTGCCATATGGTCTTGCGGTCGGGCACATGTTTATTGTCACTTTTGGAGTAATAGGAGCTGTTTTCGCAGCAACGCAAGACTGGAGAGTCGCATGGGCTACTGGAGTGGTCTGGAACTTAGTCCAAGGCGTAATACAGACTGCCGCTGCATTAGTCGGTCCCTCCATCAGTAAGTGGGTGCCTAGACCTGCTATGTTGGGCGCATTAGCAGGTGTGGCGATCATGCATGTTTCACTGGTCCCCTTTGGTCGCGCGTTTGAGACACCGTATCTGGGACTAACCAGTTTCGGTATATTACTAGTCGGATGGGTGGCGCTGAAGTCTATGCCGCTTGGCATCCCCGCGGGTGCCATGGTCATTTTGGTTGGAACTGGTTTGGCATGGATTACAGGCTTTATGGATCCAGCACCTTTAGGCACAGCTATTGAAAACATGACTCTGGTTTCCCCCGTTTCGCATTTGACCTACTGAGCGTAGGCTTTGCGCAAATAGAGCGATTTTTGCCGGTCGCTATACCTTTAGCAATTGTGGCGTCATGCCAAAATGTGAACAACCTAGAGAGTGCTGCTGCCGCAGGCGAGAAATTTAACGTCAGGCAAGTCATGCTCGTCCCGGGATTGCTCACAATCCTCGGAGCATGTTTAGGGTCTCCATTCCCCACTCTGATATACATTGGACATCCTGGCTGGAAGGCAACTGGAGCGCGAATAGGGTATTCTTGGATGACCGGTGCCGCAATATTGGTGCTCGGTCTAGGCGGGGCGATGCCAATCATCCTCAATATCATTCCTTTAGTTGCGGTACTGCCTATTCTCGTGTACATCGGTATGATCATTGTTACCCAGGCATTTTCTGCTACTGAGAAGAAGCACATGCCGGCCATAGCTCTAGGGCTGATGCCTGTATTAATAGGGTTTGTAGTGCTTAGGATCCGAGGCGCATTAACCGCTGTGGGGGCAACGGTTGATTATGCAGCTTTAGCCAGACAAGGCATCCCTTTCCTAGGTTGGGAGCGAGCATCCGGCGGAGATGTATTGGTAAGCATGCTGTTGTGTACGATAGTAGTGTTTGTCATTGACAGAAAGTTTTCATCAGCTGCAATCGCTACTCTAATAGGCGCGGGGCTTTCTTTCTTTGGATTTATGCATGCTACGGCAATCGGATGGGCAGCCGGCGTAGATGTAGCAATTGGCTATCTTGGTATGGCGCTGATTTTTACATTTGCCCACTACTACAAAAACGGCGAGAACCACGCCGCGAGAGACTAGTATTCCTGGCTCAGTTTCCCCCAGTCTGTCACGGGACAGACTGGGGGAGTTCGGTCGAACCTACAGTCGCAAGTCGGCCATAAGGAAGGTGGGGATGAAGCCCTGACTCTTACACTAGGAGATCCTCAAAGTCTCCTTGCGTGACACCGAAGCCACGCTGCCGCTGCATGTAGCTCTCAAAATCATTAGCATGCCTGGAATGCGAGACATAGTAAGTCTATCGCGGCGCGGTAAGCATGGATCCTTACTTTGATGTCTCGACACATGCGCTGAAAGCGCCTCCAGAAATCGCCGTGAATTGCGTTGATAGGCGTGTGAAGGCGGTAGGCAGCTGATAGTCTGGTATTACACCATCAGATCTAAGGTTGAGGGGGGGGATACAAATAGGGGGCCCGCATGGTCGCATATGGGTTCTAGGAGACTGGAATGGCTTTTTTGGATTATTCACCAATGTTTTGACCAATGTAATGGTGCTTTCTAGTTTGTTGCACCGTATTTGGTGACGGCGATCCCGCTCGGGGTGTGCAATTTTATGGAGACGATGAGTAACGTAGAGAGTGCAGCGGTTGCAGCGTTTATTATCGACAACAAGCTGCATCATGCAGCTACTTACTCTGCCATTGGCGCAGTGTTATCATGGTTTGGTGTGATTCAGGCTGGAGAGCTTGGGTTTGGCATGGCACTCGGGCCTGCCTTGGGATACCTCCTCATGGCAGTTGTCTTATTAGCCATGAGCCGATTCACCTCACACGAGGCAAACGTCGCTCCACCCGAGGAGATTTAGGATTGCGTCGGTTGTCTCACGGAGCAAAGGAGTGTAGAAATGCGTAAATTTGTAGTACCAGCAAGACCGTTTGCTTTCGATTTTGACATCGATAAGACATCGCTACTGATTATCGACATGCAGAGGGACTTTTGTGCACCTGGAGGGTTTGGAGAGGCGCTAGGAAACGACATCTCACCGACCAAAGCTATCATCCCAACCGTGCACAAGATTCTCCTCGCGGCGCGTGTCGCCGGAATGCTAGTTGTTCACACACGAGAAGGGCATCGCTCTGACATGGCGGATTGTCCTCCTGCCAAGAAGCGGCGCAGTCCGGCCATCGGCGAACCCGGCCCAATGGGACGCATCCTCATCCGTGGCGAATATGGGCACGACATTGTCGATGAGCTAACTCCGATTGTGGGGGAGCCGATCATAGATAAACCCGGCAAGGGCGCATTCTATCAGACCGACTTAGCTTCTATTCTCCAGATTCACCGGATTGAGAGCCTCATCGTCTGTGGCGTGACTACACATGTATGTGTACACACAACTATACGGGAGGCCAACGACAGAGGTTTCGAGTGTTTGATGGTCGAGGACGGGACCGCTACTTTCGATGTGAGAGACCAGGAAGCAGCAATTCGCATGATTAACCAGCAAGGCGGCATCTTTGGCTGGACTACAACTGCAACCGAGTTGCTAACCGTCCTGTCGCCCGAACGTACTGTCTACAAGAGGGGGAATGTGAATGCCGACGATAATGAAGATTCTACGCAACGAGTACTATGATTCCGTTACATTAATGTCCCTAACCGCGGAACTCAAGAGTCAATCAGGCGCAGAGCAAGTTGTCGTGCTCATGGGCACAGACATGAACAAGGACATGCTCAAAGACCTCGGGTTTGATATGGTCGAGTTACAGGATGTGTCTGCGCATGACTGCGTTATAGGTGTGAGCGGCGAAAAATGCGACGTCGTGCTGCTCAACCACATTGTCCACAAGCTGCAACATAGCAGCAAACTAGCCCTGGGTGGCAAGCGGCGGGTGGCATCTACTATCAAAGGTGTCCTGTCAGATTTTGACGCCACCATCGCTGTTATTTCGACCCCGGGACAATACGCAGCGCGTGAGGCGGAGATGGCTTTAAGGCACGGGCTGCACGTAATGATTTTTAGCGATAACGTTCCCGTAGCTGACGAAAAGCGTCTTAAGCAAATGGCCAGGGCACACGGATTGCTACTCATGGGGCCCGACTGTGGCACGGCGATCATCAACGGGGTGGGGTTATGTTTTGCCAACAGCGTACGCAAAGGAACTATTGGCCTAGTGGCCGCTTCAGGGACAGGGCTGCAGGAGGTGAGCGTGCTCATCCACAAGTACGGCGGCGGCGTCTCACAGGCCATTGGCGTGGGAGGCCGCGACTTGAGCGTAGAGATTGGCGGCATTATGATGCTCGAGGGCATACGCGCGCTAGCGGAAGATGCGTCAACCAAAGTCATAGTGCTCGTCTCCAAACCTCCGGCGCGCGAAGTTCAATGCGAAGTACTTGATTTGCTATCCCGCATAGAGAAACCAGTGGTGATCTGTTTCTTGGATGGTGAGTCCCCAAGCGAGCTTCCGTCCGGGAAGCGCTTCGTGACGACCTTGGAGGCGGCAGCCTATGAAGCCCTTGGACTTGCGGGCATGCGGACTGTCTTGGTCGATGAGACGGATACCGGATCACAGGCTGAGATCACGGCAGTGATGCGTCAGCTGCATCCCTCACAGCGTTTCATCCGTGGGCTCTACTGTGGTGGTACTTTGTGCGCTGAAGCAGTGAGTCTTGCTAGGTCGTCCGTGGGCCCGATCTTCAGTAATGTATCCAAGCGCAAAGAGGAGAAGTTGTTAAACCCCCTAACAAGCCAAGGACACTGTTTCGTGGATCTCGGCGACGACATATTCACAGAGGGTAAACCCCACCCCATGATCGACCCGAGCATTCGTCTAGCTCGCATTGTCGAGGAGGCTAGGGACCCAGAAACAGCTGTGCTACTGCTAGACTTTGTATTAGGCTATGGCTCGCACCCTGACCCAGTAGGGGTAGCTATGCCGACTATACGCCTAGCCCAACAGGTCGCAAAACTAAATGGTGGACACTTAGCAATCGTTGGGTATATCTGCGGCACCGCCCTAGACAAACAGGACTATAATGCGCAACACGAGAAACTGCGCTCATTAGGTGTCATCACAGCCAGAAGTAACGCTAACGCAGTGCAAATCGCTTGCCAAATCGCCTTGGGGGGTGGGTAAACAATGGGCAGTCTCTTCGAACGGGACCTTAAAATAATAAACGTAGGCACACCATTCTTTATCGAGGATTTGGCCCTCCAGGGTGTAGAGCATGTGCACTTGGCTTGGCGTCCACCTGTGGGGGGCGACGCGAGTCTCATAGAGGTGTTGGACAAAATAGCGGCCCGGCAGGATGTGATTGCCGAGGCAAACGATGAAGTATTGCGCCGCATAAAAGCTGTCGCGGTAAAGTTGATTGGCGTAAAACGCGCGGGGGATGTCATTCCCGGTCTCGACCAAAAAACCATCCTCCACGCCGGACCTCCGATAGACTGGGCACACATGTCAGGACCCATGCGTGGCGCGGTCGTAGGCGCGCTGCTGTACGAAGGACTGGCAAGCAGCACTGCCGGCGCAATTGCGCTCGTCGAACGAGGAGAGGTTGGATTTGCGCCTTGTCACGACTACGGCGCGGTAGGGCCGATGGCGGGAATAGTATCGTCATCTATGCCCGTACATGTCCTCTACGATGAAGGACGCAAGAGCTACGCATATTGCACTATTAACGAGGGTTTGGGCAAGGTGTTGCGCTATGGCGCTAACGGGGATGATGTCTTGGAGCGGCTCCGTTGGATAGAAAAGGAGTTTGCCCCTGTCATGGATGCGGCACTAGCTGGTTGTGGTGGCGTAGACATTGGAGCCATCATTGCACAAGCTCTACACATGGGGGATGAGTGTCACAATCGCAACAAGGCCGCCACTGGTCTATTTCTGCGCGAGGTTATGCTCCATGTGCTGAACACAGACTTCCCACTCGAGCAGAAGATCGGCGTGCTCCAGTTCCTGAATCGCAATGACCATTACTTCCTGAATCTCTCCATGCCCTATTCCAAGTTAGCACTCCAAGCTGGGCATGGAGTAAAGCATTCCACTGTGTGTACTGTCATGGCGCGAAATGGGGTGGAATTCGGCCTCAAAATCAGTAGCTCTGATAAGTGGTTTGTGGGACCTGCCAACTTCGTAGAGGGTCTATTTTTCCCCGGATTCACTAATGAGGATGCAGCTAGAGACATCGGCGACAGTTCAATCACAGAAACGATGGGCCTAGGTGGATTTGCCATGGGGAGTGCACCGGCTATAGTTAGATTTGTGGGCGGTAGTGTGCAAGACGCATTAAACTATTCCATGAGTATGCACGAAATCTGCCATGGCGAGAATAGCTCATTCACAATCCCCACGCTGGATTTTCGCCCGACAGCACTAGGGATAGACGCTGTAAAGGTAGTGGAGTCTGGAATTCTGCCCATTATTAACACTGGCATAGCCCACAAAGAACCCGGCATAGGGCAAGTAGGCGCAGGATTAGTAACACCCCCCATGCAATGCTTTATAGACGCCTTGAAAGATTATGCTTCGGCCCTAACCGACTCCTAACAGGATGTGGCCGTGTTGATATTAAACATAATCAGCGTGCCATTGTCGTCAGTTGACCACATATGCTCTGCCTCGTTTGTTTGTTAAAATTTTTGTTTGTTAAAGTTAAAGAA
>Ga0209103_1000130_pt1 | contig 22223 bp, 16 predicted proteins | sample 4C3metaG_FD_184152 | JGI IMG/M metagenome (GOLD analysis project Ga0209103, IMG submission 184152) | Freshwater bacterial and archeal communities from Indian Creek, Illinois, USA - 4C3 metaG (SPAdes) (version 2) | ecosystem: Environmental > Aquatic > Freshwater > Unclassified | place: USA...
ACTTCCTTTGTTGAAACCTAAACTCCCTAAAATTTTAGCGTAGACAGATGAAAAACGCAAGAATAATCTGTTCACCCCTTCAGAATAGTCAATTTCAAGCCTTTTGTAGGCTTCTTTTATTTATTATCAACCTCTTGAATTCTCTTTTAGTATACGCTATAATTAGCGTATACAGAAAAAAAGGGGGAATTGAGATGTCTATTTCAAAATATTCGTTGATTGATGTCCCATCAGGTGATGGCGTTCACACTAAAATCGCCGGAGCTAAGGGCGAAAAGTACGTCTACAAATACACGCATTACTTTCGCAACGCAGAAGGCAAGCCTCGCAATAGGGCTATACTAATTGGCAAGATTGATGCCGAAACCGGTAAGATGGATCCGAACGGCAACTATTACGAATTATTCAAAATAGCTCCAGGAATGCCTGACACTGCAGTATGGGATTTTGGGTACTCATACTTGGCACTCAAATGTTGCAATGACATGGGGTTAATTACCTGCCTGAATAAGGTGTTCGGAAGTCAGGCCATGGACATAATTGCTTCAGCCGTTTACATAGTTCGAGAGGGCGGTTCCATGGATGCCATAGACGATTGGCTTGAGCGGACATTGGTACCCGGCTACTTTAAATCTCTTAATTCACAGAGCACCAGCAGACTTTTTGAGTCGATATCTCCATCCAAGACCCATGAGTTTTTCAAAAAATGGGTCACCGTGGCGCGAACTGGCGAAAACGTTTGTTATGATGTAACTTCAATATCATCGTATTCGCGGACAATGACGGACGTTGAGTATGGTTACAATCGCGACGGCGAGGATCTTCCGCAGTTCAACATCGGTATGTTCTGCGATGAAAGTAGCAAGCTCCCGCTTTATTTCAACCGTTACAACGGCAGTCTCACAGACAAGACGAACCTGTCATATGTTCTTGAAAATGCCGGGGCGGTAGGCTTGAAAGACATAAAGTTTGTAGTGGATGGAGGCTTTATAAGCGAAGAGTGCATCCGCAATCTTAAAACTCACAGTAAAGCGTTCACCATAGGCATCCCGGCATATCTGGATATTGCGGTCGAAATGCTAAAGTCTTATTCCCAAGGCATTGAAAAGTATGCGAACAAGCTCTCTGACAAGGATATTTACTGTGTTGACAAGTATTTTGAATACTACGGCGCAAGCGGCAGACTGATGCTGTTTTACGATCCGATGAACCATGCCCATCTGTGTAATGAAATGTCCGAACGCATACGTTCACTTAGTGCTGAGCTTTCAGGTCTGAAACGTTACCCTGAGAGTAAGCTGAAACGATATACGCAATATTTCAGAATCACCAGACACGCAGACGATAGCGGTTTTGATTTTGCTGTTGATGTCGACAAGGTCGACCTGTTGCGCCAGTACAAAGGGTTTTTCCTGATATTTTCGACTGATAATGGAATCAGCCACGACGATGTACTTTACCATTATCGCGCCAAAGATGCCGCAGAGAAGCTGTTCGACCAACTCAAAGTTGATATGCAAGGCGCACGAATCCGTACACATAACGAGCAAACCACTAATGGCAAAGCTTTTGTGCTGTTCATCGCACTCGTAATCAGAGCCTACATCATGGGCAAACTCAAAAAGCACCTTGCTGAAAAGTCGACCTCGCTCAAAAAGGTTTTTAATCAACTGACAAATATCACTGTGATTACAACAGGCGGTAAAGCAAGATTCACAAAAGCTCTCACAAAGGAACAAAAATCGATTCTTGCTGCCTTCAATGCGACCAATGACATCTTAAAATCTGTCGAAACTTGTATACGCTAATTTAATGCGGAATTCAGGTTGTAATAAAAGAATTGCGCTATGTGGTTTATCAGCGTAGATTTTCCAGTCCCTGCTGATCCATAAACAAGTGCCACTCTTGAATTATCAAACATTTGGGTAAGGGCTGCTTTTTTCTGTTCGCAATCAAGCCATTGTTCGGCTCGTTTAACCATGCTCTAACCGCCGCCGAATAGTTCAGAATCCCACTTTTCGCCAACTCTGCAAGTTCGATAATGATATATTTAACATCTTCTTTATACTCATTAATAAAGATATGGCCATTTTCTATTACCAGTTTGCTGTTTAGACGATGTTTGTAATACAAGGCGTCATAGTATGCGGTGACAAGCACCTCAATATCATCACCAAAACGCTCTTTGGTTTCACTTATCGGGGTAAAAAGCTGTCCGTTGATTTCGGTGTTATTCCGCACAAACCGTGCGAGTAGTTCATGTTCACGCCCAGTGACAGGTATGCAATCGAACAAATCTCGCAATCGCGGTTTGCATTCACGGGGATTAAAGTTAAAAGGTATTTGGTCGAATGGGATACTGCCGTACTGGACAAATAAGCCGGATAACAAAGTGTTTGCTTCGGAATTGAATTGTGCCTTAATAACCTTATTGTTCATATGATACAGCAAATACCGCAGCAGATTACTCCCCGGTGCATTGGCGTGTATTATCTTTCAGCAGCGGTTCAAATCGCTAAAAAAGACGATCGTTTTATTTTTTTGCGTGGCTTGAGTTTTTACCTTGAGGAAGTCCGCGTCTGGAAATTCGACAAGTTCAGTCAGGCTAAACCCGGTTGACGCAAGGAAACGTGATACCCCTTGCTGTTCCGAATAGCTGGTTAACACTTTAGTACCCCTTATGAGAGCAGAGAAGTTAGAAAACTCACAATCACGGATCGCCACTTCCCAACCCGTTATGATGAAAATAGACATTGTTTTGCCGAGAATGTCAATACTGTCGATGGCAAGTGCAAACTTGACGGCATAGAAATCTGTTATTTCTAAACTCGTAAAGGCGATAACTCTATCAAATTTACTCGCATAATCGTTAGCCGGCGTAAAGGTTACTTCGTAGTATATTTTGCCGCCGACAAAGAAGGGCTTACTCTTTCTTATGTAGTATTTGTCAGAAATCAAGTTGCTTTGGTACTGGTATGTGTCTACCTTTACGGCAATTTTATTGTAATACTCCTGCAGAGTGGCGTCCATATTCAACGGAAACTTATCTAGGTTAGCAAGCACATCAAGCGAAAACCTATCGCGTAGGATGTCTCTGATTTTCAGCAAGACACGTAATATTTTAGCATCAACCGCTCTGAGCTTTCCTCATCGGGCGTGTAATGCGAAACAGATATTTGCAAAAGGTCGTGGAAGCGCGTGAGGTCTTTCCATCTTGGGAGCGGCTTAACATATTTTACAGCTTCACAAATGGCATCCCAGTCATCCTTTATGTCGCCACCATAAGCATAGACTTTGAGCATAATATGCTCGACAAAATCTCTCAGGTTCTTCAGTATGTCCTGAGAAGCGGCGGCTCTGCCTAACACTTCGAGTTGCTCGATGTGCCGGCATATAGCTTTGTCGATGTTAAGAATTTGCTGGTCGATCCGCAAAGTCGCTTTAGTTGACATTATTGTCCTCCTTTGGGCTGTTTCCGCACCTTCAGATTAATCAGGTCGTAACTGTTACCGACCATTCTCTTTATCTATTCCTCCAGCACATCGCCGCCCACAAACACCGTATTCCAATGCTGCTTGTTCATATGCCATCCGAGTCCTCTCTCAATCTTTGCAAAAGTGATAAGCTTTTATCGTGGCGGCTCCTTTCGTAAAATGTGTTTTCTCCTAACAATAGTTTATCAAAACTATCGATATGAGCGCCACTTTTAATTTTTACGAAATCCGAGACATCCTCAGAAAATAAAAAACTGCTGCATTCCCATTTTAATCCCTAAGCTTTAATCTCTCCGACTCACTTCCCTACCCGTAGCATCAAGTAACACCGCAGGATCGCCGTCATTGTTCCAAATGTGCGATCTTGTCCAGAGCAATCTGCCCGCTCCCGCTGTCACATCAGGACCGCTGACTACTGAAACACTTGCCCCGGCAGGAATAACTGTGCTGGCAGGAAACGTGAATCTTTGATCTCCTGTTTCACTAACCAATATCCAACCAGAAACATCTACATCATTTGTGCTTCTATTTTCAATAGTGACTGATTCGGCACGTAAATCAACCGAAGCAATTACTATTCCTGAAATAGGTTCGATTATTAGCTTAGCACCCGCCCATAGTCCTTTACCACCATTTCTGGCTTCTCGCTCAAACTTTACGAATATATCGGCATACTTTACATTTGGAGCTATCGTCATCGCTTGCGCGTAGCCTTGAAGCATACGCTCTGCATTGAACATCTTAGCCCTAGCTTCAGCTTCGTTATCGTTTGCCGGATGAACAAGCCAGACATACGCGAGTAGTCGCCCGAATCTATCGCGTTCGGAAACATCCATTTCAAGGTAAACTGTTTTGCCATCAAGTCTCTTCAGCGTAAAAGCCGCAGCTTCTTTACCAAATGGCTCGACTTCGCGGGTACTTTCAGGAGTGTCAACACCGATAAGGCGCACAGCCTCTTCCTTGCCAGATTCAAGACGCACTCGAATGGTATCACCGTCCGTTATACGGATTACCTGCGCAGATACGGTTTTTACGGCAATTACAGCCGCTTCATCAGTAACAACTGATACAGTTTTCGTTGGACCGTTCCACCTTACCACCGCACCAAGGCTTTCCGCAATAAACCTAGTTGGGACCATAGTTCTTCCACCTATGACTGCGGGAGGCACACCAAAAGTAAACGCAATATCGTTTACTCTTGCCGTATGATTGTCAATCTGCAATATAATTATTCTATAATCCCGCTCCGCTAGAAAGCCCAGCTCCAGCAAAAATGGCTACATTATTTTCTTTTATTGCCTTAGAAAAATCATCAATGAACCTTCTCATATTTTGCATTTACACTCACCTCAACATAATGATTATGTATACTCTTCCACGATACGTTCAACATAGGCCAAGCGACCATACCCGAGTCCCCCATAATATTCTGCATGTTTTTTACATGCAGCGAGTGCTTTACGGAAGGCGGCTTCTCCGAAATCTTCACGAATATGCTCCACAAAATACCTTATCGAGTACTCATTAAGCGTCCGCGTATACCTGTCACCGTTCATCATGGCCAGGAAACCTGTAATGTAATCACCCGCAGAACCGGCATTCATACCGGTCTGCCGTACAATCTCGTCTTTACCCACCATGCGTCCAAGAGAACCGGCATAGACCTCCTTGGCAACCTCATAAGCGATTTCTGTCATCTTATTAGTGAGAACCCCTGTTTCAGATACTTCGTCGGCATCGAAAATTGAACCCTCGTCTATTTTCTTCAGCGCAGTCTTTAGCTTGTCAAACTGCGCGACCAGCCACGCAAAATGCTGAGGATGTACCTCCACATTATGGATATCTGCATCGATGGAATGAAGAATTCGCTTTGTCGTGCTCTTTGTGCGACTGACGTACCACTCAAGCGGAGAGCCGTAAGCTGCCTCAATTTCCTCTTTTTTATGTTCAAGACGAGCAAAAGCTTCTGGCCGATAGGCGTGAACAGCAATCCTTAAGATTTTCATGTCCGCAAGTTGGAAAAACAGGTGGTAGTCTCGGCTCCCAATGGTAACGTTATACCAACTATCGTATGAAGGCTTACGGACTGCGATATCGTCACCACGCCCAATGGTCCTGCAATATTCAACAAAGTTACTCCAGAAATCCATATAAAAGTACTGCCTGTCAGAAAGATCTCGTGAAGGCTCCGGGTCGGATGTCTTTGTTATAGTAGTTGCAGTGTTTTCAGGCAATTCCGGGATGTCAGCGCGCCCGTCATTCACAAAAGCTATATGGAGCAAGTCTATTTTTTGTCTATCAGTAAGCGTTATCTGCCACCGTGACTCCATAAACTTCAACAGCTTAAGTCCGCGATTCAGGATGTTCTGAGCAGTCCAGTCAATCTCTTTAGCAACTTCAATTTCTGAATGCGAACCGTTCACATATCCTCTGCGCCCTGTAGCCGAGGGGTTCTTTTTATCTGAAAAACTATCGTTCTGTAATGAGGAGTTGATGCTTTGGGCAAGAGGTAAGAGATTGCCGAGGGATGCCGACAACAGTTTTATTTCGTTATCCGAATAATGCCTGAACTGATTGCGCCAGTACCACTTTGTAGGCGATTGCGGCAGGATATGCTCAATTGTCACCTTGTCTTTTTCTACATTCGCAAATAGAGTCCAGTCGACTTTATGCAAATTATTCTGCGTCGCCTTTTCATATTCGTATTCATACAGAAAATATCGCAAGTCACGCCAACCATAAAAGCCTGCACCAGATTTGAAACGTCTGTCTGTGCGAGTTATAAAGTTTGCAATCACGGACGGCATATCATTGTTTATGGTATCGTTTAAATCTTTAGCAACCGATTCGAGCGTCAATCCTCCACGCAAAACCTCTCTCGCTTGATTGTAGTAGTCACTGCTTTTATAGTTGTTGTTGAAACCGCCGACGCGGAAGGCAAGGAATATAAAACGCTCTACTGCTTGGTAAAGGGCGATTCGCCCTTGCGGAGTGGTTTTTGTTTGAGTAGCAAGAGCTACGGCGACAAGGGGTCGGAAATATCCAATACCTACACGGGTTAGCTTATCTATCCATACTTTTTCGCCATCGATCAATGTACTACAGTCATTCGGGAAGAAGCTGTAATACCAACATTCAGCCAGAAATTTCAGGCTGTTCACATAGTCATTAATCTCTTTGGGGTCAAGTTTACTAACCAGCACTGTTTCCGGCTCAGATGTCGAATCAGCGGCATCATCCTCTTCAATCTCCTCAAATCCAGGAAGAGGCTCGTCGGTATCGGCCGCAAATGTGATAGTATGTTTTTCAAAAACATTTTTTGCTGAGAATTTGCGAAGCAAATACCGAATATAATCATCACCGCGTTTTCTGGAGTATTGGAAATACGTTATCCAGTGAGCCCGGAGAAAGTCATCATCTGACAAAGGTGCGTCTTGATTTCGCCCAAGCTGGTAATAGACCTCTTTCCAAGCTTTGTTGATATTCTCTCGCAGCTGTTTTTTATCCGTTTTGTCGAGATGGCTATCATCAAATAACGTTGTTAAATATATGAGACGGTTCTTCAGAAGCTCCAGATTAGTCAGTTTTTTGCCGCGATTATTCATCGTCTCGAAAGCCACAAAAACGTCATAATCATCTTCTATCTCATGGAGATTAAACATGAGGTGCAATGTGAGTTTCTTATAAATCCGCTCAATACCCTCAATGCCGTTGCTTTCAAACATCGCACGCAGGTTTTTTGCAAAGAAAGACTTTGCGTATTTCAGGTTCTTTGTGTAATAGGTTTCAAAAACAGTACCGCCAAAAGGTTCTTCGAAAACCCTGTATTTCAAATAGTCCGCGCTTGGATTGTCTGTTTCGTAACCAAACAGATATGTAGTAACGATATTCTGTGGCGGCCGTTTCCGAAGAACATATTTCTTCTTAATATCTTTTAGCGATTCATATCCTACGAATATTTCCTCGTCGGATTTATCCTTGTTTTCTGGTAGGTTTTTTATAAAGGCGGTTGTTTCATGCATTAGGATTGAAAAAGTAGTTAATCGCTGTTGCCCATCTACGACATGGTACGGTTTAAAACCGATATCCAATAACCATTCCTCATCGTGGCATAACTGCGTTTCTTGCCGGGTGACTGCTTTTAGGGACAGTAAGCCAGTATAATGGTATCTATCCTCATGCAAATTCAACAGATCTTCCCAAAAATCAACAAGCTGATCATGTTTCCAGGCATACCCGCGCTGATAATCCGGTATGCGGAACAGTCTGTTTTGAAACAAAATGGATAGCGATTGCAGTTCATTGGTCATCGTAATACCTCCTGTTGATTGGACTGATGCGGAAAGTGCTCTTCAAAAGCGTCTTATTCCCACACTTTTGTGCCAAGACGTCCACCGTCGACTTAGTTTTAATTTCCGGTAGAAAAGTTGATCCATTTGCGAAAGTTCAGGGAAGAGGTTCGGAGAGCTATTTTTGAGTACACTGAGATCTCAAGCGCCTGCACCAAAGCCTAAGCTATATGACTCCAGCATCTTTCCTCAGGGAATACAATAATTGTAAAGCGACATAAACACTGGCTAGTCACGAAATTTCAAGCAATTTAATGAAAAGGCGAGTGAATCACACGCAGCTGTGTCCGGCGAATCAGGTATAGGTCACTTCAATCTTTAACTGTTAGCCTCGTCGTTTGAGAAATGATTTGGTATGTTGTTTAGATTAGCAGCTGCGTGATATATTGCCATCAATGTATGATTGCACCGTGTTTTGTTTTATCAAAAGAACGTTTTTTCCCTTTTCCCCTGTAATTAAGATACTCGACTCTTTCTTTACTATAATAGGCATGCAGCAAATATGTCTAACTAATAACCGTCAGCGTAATGAATGCTTCAGATTTAAACGTAATATGCTGATTGTTATATATCTGTACGGCGGCGAGCATAGCTTCCCGTGACTTCTTGACAAGTTCGTCCTTGACAGATTTTACTGAACGCTTCCGCATAATACTACCCTCCGCAAAAAGATTTTTGGGAAATTTAGCTACTTTTTACATTTACTCGTCGATCCCAAACGTTTTAACTTTCAGCGTGCGGCAGTTTTCCGACACCGTCCTCACAATATTCTGCGGCAGACCGGCCGGAGCCTTGACATTGAGCTCCAAGACAACCTCGAGTTCAGCGCCGTTTACTGACGAAAGGTGGCTGATGACCTCTTCGACAAGCCGCTGCACATCGCGATTGATTCTCGTGTTATCAAGCTGCGCCGACATATAGAAATGCGTATTCTTCGGCTTTACCGACGAAGCAGGCGGCTCTTTAACACCACTTGTATCACCACTGCTCAGTTGAGTAGGATAAGACATACTACCGCCTCCGGCAACTGCTTCCGATGGAAAACCTCCCACACCCGCTTCGGTCGGTATGCCCGGTTGCGACTGCTGTTGCTCTTCCGCAAGCTGCTTTTGCGCCGCGCTTATTTTTACAAGATAGCCGGAGCGGTCAACGATGCCTACAAACTGGTTGAATTTCAAGTCGATATAACGGGTGCTGTCAAAGCCTGCCGCATAAGCAAAATACTCAGCGGAATTGAGCCCCGCTCGAATTGTGTTCTCTAAAACAGCTTCGTTTGCCAGCCGGGGGAGATAGCAGTATGTGCACAGGTAATCCCACAGTTTCTTTATCTCAATGTGATCTGAATCCTTCCACAGCAAATTATTTAACTCCATCAGCAGCAACGCCGGAGCCCAATGGGTAATCAGCGCTTCGTTCTGGTTCATCTTCTTTGCGCCTTTGGCAATAATGGAATCGGTTCCGCCGCTGATTCTGATGCTGTCCCACACGATGGTTTTCATATCCACGCTGCGATCAATATATGGATAGAGAAGCCAACAATACGCTTCTTTAATCCGTGCTTCGACCGTTTCATTGCTGCGGCGCAGATTATTATCGGTCTCCCTATTCTGCGCTGCGTCAAGATTCAAGTCCTCACTATCTTCCTTAATGGAACGCCACGCAAGATACCGTCTCACTTCTTGCTTGAGCGATGTCATCAAGTCCTGGTCCGGAACAATGAACGCCAGCATATTTCGATAAATGCGCGGCGTATTGCCCCTGTGGCCTAAAATATCTTCTACTGCCAGCATTGCGACGTTCTCTTGCCGAGATACCTTATACACATCGGCAGGTCTGAGAATAACCAACCTTGCGCTCCGCTCGTCCGGAATGTCAAGCGATGAGTTAGGGCAGATGTGAACTCCGCCAAAGGGCTGTTCCTTGCGCAAACCACGCAGTCTGTTTTCAATTTCATATTCGACATCGGATGCTGCAACCTGGGTCGCACGGTCTTCTACCGTTTTCCGCAGCGTCGGCCGCGTGTCATACCAGAAGCGGTCGCCGGAAGGGTTCGTATAAAGATAGGCTAGGACCGTTTGGAGAGTATTAAGCGCATCATTAAAATTCGCTATGGTTTCGCCCGGTTGAATCACGCCGAGGCGAATGCGCGAGGCCTCGATGCCGCGAACCTTTTGGTCGCGGACGGTAGGTGCGCTTCCCAACATCACCGTTCTTGCCACGCGACGGGAAGCCAAACTCCGCCCGTAACGCTGGTTTGACTGGTCTTTTTGATATGGGATGGAATTCTTGCCGTCCACTTCCCGGTCGACAAGCGCGTTCCACCCTTCGGACAGGTGCCTGGTCAACTCATCCCGCACGTTTGGCACATCCAGAGGAATAGAACCGGGCATGATCATCAAAGCGGCGTCGTTCCCCATCCAGAGTTCATGTATAACAGCCGCCATCAGACGCAAAACACCCCGCGTCCGCTGGAAACGCTCCAGCGTGGCCCAATCCTCATAGAGCCGGTCAAACACTTCTGGGTGAATTGGATAGCAGGAAACCATCCTTTCCATGTACTCAAGCTCTTTTGCTTCTAGCGGGAAATCGCCGGGGTTCTCGGCATACATCTTATTAAACTTTCCGCATACCATCTCCCTGGCCCCTGGGTTCTTGCAGTCCAGAAACAGGCGGCGTCGCACTACTTCAAAGCCCTCGCTAGCGGCCACAGGTTTCCAAATCGACTCCATGCGGCCGAAGGTGTGCTCTATGGTTTCAAGCGCTATTTTTCCTGCTTCCCCGCCAATCTCAATATCGGACTCTGGGATTGACGCGACAACAATGCTATTTTTGCTTGCTCGCGCCGCTTCAGTCACTTCTTGAACAAAGGAGATAAAATTATCAAATGAGCCTGCGGGCAGGCCGCTTACGCCGTATACCTTTTTGGCGTAAGCAACCACCTCATCCATTAGAATAATGCACGGGGCACAGGCATCAAATAGATTTTTAAGTGCTTCGGAACCGGGCGAAACACCCTTCTTATCAGCTTCTCTTACATAATCGTAAAGTTTGGAATTCCCTGCCGATTCGGCAAGCTGCGCCGCCATCTCACCCCAAAGTGTGTTAATGGTGATGCCTGGCATATTTTGCGGTCTTTTGCTCTTGGATGGATCAAGTGCCGTACCAACCAAGACGGCAACATTTGCTTTCGGCAGAGCGGAAATGCCGGCGGCAGACAACACCGACTTGATGTTAGGCAGCTTGTCTACGGAAATTCTGCCACGCATCATATGATAAAGAGCAAGCATACTGTGAGTTTTGCCGCCGCCAAAGGCTGTTTTCAATTGAATGACAGGCTCGCCATCCTTACCGGAGACACGCTTAAGTGCCTGCACAAGCAGGCCGGACATGCCCTCGGTAACATACGTCCTCGCGAAAAACTCCACAGGGTCACGGTATTCATAGGCGCCTTCTCCTCTGGCGACTTGGGCAAGGTCGGCAGCAAACTCGGCGTTCTTGTATCTTCCTTGTGCCACATCTGGATGAGGCTCAATAACATCACGCCAACTTGGCAGCCCGCTAAACGGCGTCTTGTTCAGCACGCCGATATTTTTACCATTTTTTGGCTTTACGGGTGAAGTGGACGTCTCCACCACTGCCGTTGAGCCAACCGAGGAGCCGTATCTCAAAGCGCGGAGCAGCGCGCGGATTTCCTCAGCGCCTTCAGAGTCTAGCTGCTCACAAAGGCGCGACATCGTATCCAGCGCGCGCCAAGTATCGTCATCAGAAAAATCAACGCCGCCGATATGGGCCAATTTATTGCGTACGCCCATAAGTTCTTTTGACCAGGTGCGATGGTCAATAGATAGCTTTTTGCGGAATACGGTATTCCAGTGCAGATCAAACAACAGGAGACAGCGCCCGATGTCCAGCGAATCCACCAAAGTGCCCCACTCACCAGATAAAGGCAGGTCACGTTTTTGCTCCTCATAGAGCTTGTTGATAACGGCAATGTCCCACCAGTCATTACCAAACTCGTTGCCGAGTTCGCGAGCAATGTACGGCGCGAACGCCCCTAGCAAGACGCGGAAACTCTGTGCAACTTGCGCGTGATTGTTATTCATGGCGATTCTCCTCCTATCGTTTGTCGGCTATATCAAAGAACGTCATTTGCTTAGCGCTGCCTAATTGTGTTTGCAACTCTGCCGCTTTGGCTTGTATCTCCGGCCAGGCGATAACGAGCGAGTTATAAGCGTAAGCCTCTCCAGCCCATCCTTTGCGCTCCGCAATGGTAAAGAGCCTATAGGCCAGCGCTTTTGCCTGTTCCGCGTTCGAGCCGAACATATCAGTAATTATCTTAGCGCAGGCCACCACGCCGCCGGTTGTCAGAACATGGGTAAGCTGCTGTGTCAAGAGCCAGATGATGAACTCCGAAATGTAAACCTTCGTCGGAAGCTCTTCGCGTGTCAAGAGATGCACCACGCCTTTCTCTGCATAAAGCACTCCGCGAGCGACCAGTTTTTCCACCGACGTGTTCTTGGCGCGAGCGAGCACATCCGCCTCACCGAACTTCAGATCGTTGAAGGCATACTGAGAATATAAGTCAACGCAGAAACGGCTGTCGCGGTCAAGTTCGCCGTCCTGCTCCGTAAAATATAGGTCAAGTTCCTGGTTGATAATTTGCAATGAGCTCCGAACGCTCATCGCCGTGCCATCCGCCTCCAGCACATGCGAGAAGCGGGAATAGACGCCCATGCCCGGTCCGATGGCCGCCTGCGCTAAATCCACCGGGGCGATGTTCGCGCGCTGCAGTTCAGCTAGCGCGGGCTTGAGTTCTCTCTTCAGCGTATTGATAAACTCGCGGCGGGTGCAGAATGGGGCATCGACAGGGCGCTTACGGCAGACAAGGACGATGGATGAGGCGAGGGCGTTTACAGATGCTTTAAGCCCAGTTGCACGTTCAGTTCTCATTGGCCATGTTCCTGTAATAGTAAAACCTGCTTTGTTTAGTGCCGACAACATAGTTTCCCAGCCTGTGGAAGCAGTTAGGGTGTCATTTCCGTCCTGCTCCGTTTCACTCTGTTTGAATGCATAATAAATGGTCACTGGGATGTCTTCGTGTGAGTACATAAAAACTTGTTGAAAAGCTTTATACATACCATCTTCAAAAAAATTACAGGCACTAGCATTATTACCATCAAACCTATATGAAGCAGCAATCAATTCTTCAACTTTTGGCACAAGCATCGTCTTAAAAACTTTTGGATATATGTCTTTTATTGATTTTCTCAACCAAATATAGAAAAAATCGGATAGATCCGCATAGGCAATATTATTATAATATGGCGGGTCAGTTGAAACCATTATATTTCGCAGGCCATTATCGCTTTGCGCATCGAATTGTCGTGCTTGAGCGAAGACCTTTTGGGCCAAATTACTCGGCAATCTTTCCATTGTTAGTGCAACCCAGTTTATAGCTCCAGACCAACTGCCTGTAGAATTTGAAAACGGATTGCTCTCTGCATAATCCCAGTTCATTGGCAACGCTTGTCTTCCAAATGTCTGCACGATAAATTCCCCGCCCCAAACATTTAATGATGATGAATAATTAGCCTGCCTATCTACAACAAAGGCTAAATACACCCCTACAGCTTGCCCATAAGCCGTTGCGCCAGTGCCACCCTCCGCAAGGGATATTATATCTATGCACATCCCCGCAGCCTTCGCATCGTCTTCTGCTTTCATCTGCGCGTCTTTCACTAAATCGCTAAACGTGGTTAGTGCTGTAAGTTGACGATTGGTAAAAAGATCAGCATAATTTTTCATTCCATACAATGGAACCTGATCTGCGGATTTTCCGCATAATTCTCCATTAGGGTAATATAGCGGTCTCGTTATGCCAGCGGTTTGAGCTTGATATGAATCTGGAGAAATATATAAACGTCCATTCTTTCCTTCTGCCACAGTCGTCATTAAGGCCGATCCCATCCGTCCATTAAAGCCCTCATTTTTTATGTGATTAGCAGTTGTAGGTTCGCTGCAGACTATGCACTTAAACTTTCCGCGCGCCGTTTTCGGGGGTTCAGGCGGCTTTTTGCTGTCGGTTTTCACAATGTAGCGGATATTGGTTCCCTCAATGACGGGCTGGATATATGCCTGTTTCCCCGCCTTCTTCGAAAGAATAAACGTACTCGCCAGCGGCATCTCGCAACCGCAAGCCGGGTTTGGGCATTTTACTGTCCGCGCCCAAATCCAGGCGATAACTGTCGCCTCTCCGCCACCTTGCTCTTTTGGCACTTTTACTTTTGGGTAGAGATGTCCAATGCGCTTAAACGCTTCGTGCTTCATCCACTCACCGTAGTATCGTACATCTTCAGCCAGCCCCGCCGATCCTTTCCAAGCTTCTTTCATTCTGCTGACACGGGCATCCGGGTTCACGGGAGCCTGCCCTGCAAACTTCGGTGGTATTTCAATCATGGCTTTGTTGATCATCACAGCAACGGGGTTAAGGTCGCTGGCGTGGGCGACAAGGCCCAGGCGTTGCGCTTCGAGTGGTATCGTGCCGCCGCCGGCAAAAGGGTCAAGCAGGGCCGGCGGGTTGCCGTTCGTTGACTTCATGATTTCGGCTTTTGCCTGGTTCAGAATATCCGTATTGTTAGAGTTCTCCCATTGCACGAGCTTTTCAATAAGGTCAAACAGGCGCTGGCGCTCGGTTTCCTGTTCCTTCTCGGTAGGGAACTGCTCGGGGTTGGAGGAGGGGTCGTCCACCAGTGAGGAGAAAATGACAGCGCGGGCTGCCGCAAGCGGCCGCCTCGCCCACCAGAGGTGCAGCGTGGAGGGATGCCCGTGGCGGATTGATTTTTCGCGCACCGACGCCTCATTGATCGCCTCGAGCGGCAGCGCCACTTCAATCAGTTTTTTCTTGTATGCCATGCACTTAACCTCGCTTTAGAATAATTTCCGCACTGTCAATCAGCTCGGTAATATCATAATTAACGCTTGTAGCCGCAAAATCAGGACGCTCACGGAATGGACGACGCAAATAAACGGTTTGCGTTCCACTCCCGTCCACCTCGACAATTGCCAGGATATACTCATCCGGCTTATTAAAGGCGGTCAGAATTTCATTTTTTGTTACAGTTACGGTGTTAGCACCTTTTGCCCTGCCTTTGACTTCGATGAAACGCAAGGGCGCAACTTCGCCGCGTTGTTCTTTCGGAATCAGTGACTCCACATCATAGCCGCATTTCGCCGCGCTGACATCGCGCGGTATAAACCCGAGTGACTGCTCAATATTCAACACAGCCATCATAGCGGCAAGTTCGACTTCACGCCGCGCTGTCGTATCGATGGAATATGTATCCGCCGATTTGCCGGTCAGTTTGTTTAGCAATCCGCGAGGGATTACTAGCGCGCCTCCGACCACGATTGGTGGCGTGGCAGAGATGAATTTCTCAGTTTCCAATTCCGCAAGCCGCTTCTGCAAGCGGACTTCGAGCTCCTCTGCACGGCGGGCGGCAAGCTGAGAATTGAGTTTGGCGTTCGTTTTTCCGGCCGCTTCTTTTTGTTTGAGGTCAGCGGCGCGAAAATCCCAATACTGTATCTCGGCAGTCAGACGCTCCTTAACCGCTTTAACTGTCTTATCAATCAGTTTTGTTTTGCGTGCCCTGACTTCAGAAACATGAGCAGGTATAACATGTGAAACGGCATAACCTAACGCAATGTCCTCAACATTCGCCTGCAGCCAATGCTGCTTTTCAAAAAATGCTCGAATTACGCTCTGCTCTTCGCTATCGGCAGCCCGATAATCTAAATAAGGGGCGTATCCGGCATTGGCAGACACCCCGCTCTCTTTGATTTCTACAAAGTGAATATGTTTGGAGATAACGCGCTTCCTGCCGTTTGGCATGATCGTGCCATCCTGTACAGAGTCTTCTAGATAAAACAGCAACCGCGCCTCAATACCGTTATCACTGTCATCCACGAAGATGGTTCCGCGCTTCAGCACATCGACATTCCGCTCGCGTACAAGGTCTATCGTCGCCTCCAGGAGCGGATGACCCGGGGCAATAAGCGCCGCCGGAACCAGTCCCTGCACATGGCAATATGGCTTATCGAAACAGACCCTTTCATAACGAGCAAGCACCGGTTCCCCACAGCCGATTTGCATATCGCGATTACGGACGGCAAACGGCACCGCTATTATCTCATACCGGCCTTTTTCTCTGGGACGTATTTTTCCGCCGACGCTCGCAAACGCCTCCATGAAAAACGATTCAATGAAATGCGGCTGGAGTTTATGTACTTCCATCCGCTCCATATCCTCACGGATAGCCATGACTTGATGAATGTCCATAGTGTCCTCAGTCAAAGCATGTTCATCAAGCAGCCTTTGTAGCGCGCTACGGTCGAGTGAGTGATCTACCACCTCGTACAACCGCGCCCGCACTTTCGGGTCGTTGCCATAGCGTACGGCCTCAATGAGCAGTTCGCGCAATGGTCGATTGTCAAAGGTCACTTTCCCAAGGATGTCAAAAACTTTACCTCTAAGGGCTTCTCGCTCCTGCTCCAACTTCTCAAAAAGCCGTTGAAAAACCATTCCTTCACGGGTTTCCCTCGCCACGAGATTCCACAAGTGACAAACCTCGGTCTGCCCGATGCGGTGTATACGCCCGAAACGCTGTTCCAGGCGATTGGGGTTCCAAGGCAAATCATAGTTAACCATCAAATGTGCTCGCTGCAGGTTAATCCCTTCACCTGCCGCATCGGTAGCAACAAGGATACGCACCTGTTTGTCCTGCTTAAATAATTCCTCAGCTTTCCGGCGTGCGTCACGGAGCAGCCCGCCATGGATTGTGACGACGGCTTCATCATTGCCAAGCAGCGAGCGGATTTTATCCGTAAGATAACGGAGTGTGTCACGATGTTCGGTAAAAATAATCAGCTTTTCTCGGATGCCTTCTGAACCGAACATATTGCTATTGTCCTGCAATAACTGGGAGAGTTCGTCCCATTTACGATCTTCACCACTTATTCGCGCTTCATTGGCCATGCGCTCTAATCTTTTCAACGTTTGGATTTCAGCTTCCAACTCGAAGATAGTCGAGGCGGCAGATGCTTGGTCTGCTACTTTTTCTTCCGTGTCTTCCAGTTCGCTTGCTGGCAGGTCATCATCGTCATAATCGTCATAAGCCGGATACGCGTAATCCGCTGCGCGCTTGCCAAGACGCTCCTCAGCAAGCCGATTTTCAAGCCTCTCGCGCCGCCGTTTAAGCGACTGGTAGATGGCTTCGGGCGAGGAGGCTAGCCGACGCTGCAGAATAGTCAGCGCAAATCCGACTGTGGTTCTACGTTCATTGTTTAGCTGATCAGCACGGTTGAACTCTTCCTGAACATAATCAGTTACCGCGCCATATAGCTTTGCTTCGATTGGCGACAGGTCATAATTTACAGTGTAAGCAATACGCTCAGGAAAAAGCGGCGTGCCATTAAATTTGAGCAACTCCTCTTTTACGAGCCGCCGCATGACGTCCGAAACATCCACGGCTTGACTGCCGCTTCTCGCCACACCTTCAAAACGGTCGTGGTCAATAAGCGACATGAAAAGCTGGAAATCTTCTTCTTTGCCGTTGTGCGGTGTTGCTGTTAGCAGTAAAAAATGCCGAGTGATGGATGACAACAATCTCCCCAACTGGAAACGTTTAGTGTATTTGACTTCACCGCCCCAGACGGTAGCCGACATTTTGTGCGCTTCATCGCAAACAATCAAGTCCCAGTCAGTCACACGCAGTTTTTCCTGTATTTCCTCATTGCGCGATAACTTGTCTAAACGCACAATACACAGATTGGTTTCCGCAAAAACGTTACCTGTGACCGCCGACTGAATACGGTCGTTGGTGAGAATTTCAAAGCGTATATGTAATTTACGATAGAGCTCGTCCTGCCATTGCTCTGCCAAATTGCCTGGTGAAACAATCATGCAACGCTTTAAATCGCCGCGAATGAGCAGTTCTTTCAAAAACAAACCAGTCATGATTGTTTTGCCGGCACCTGGGTCGTCCGCGAGTATGTACCGAAGTGGTAAGCGGGGTAACATCTCTTGATACACCGCTGAAATCTGATGTGGCAGTGGTTCTATCGCCGAGGTATGCACCGCGAGATATGGGTCAAAGATATGCGCAAGATGAATACGATATGCTTCCGATGTGAGACGGAGCAGGTTGGCATCTGCATCAAAACTCCATGGAAGACTTCCATCCGCAACAGCAAGACGTTCCTCATCTTCTCTATATAATAGTTGGCTGGCAAGTTGCCCCTTGTTGTCCTTGAATGTAATCTCTAAGACAACATTGCCATACCACTTAACGGCTACAACATTAACAGGCATATTGCCCGCAATGCCGATAACTTTGCTGCTGACAGTTATTTCCTCAAGTCGCGCCATTACAGAGCTCCCCCATTCCTGCAGTATGTTTACCAGCTGCGATTTGCTGGTAGCGAGTTCCACTCTTGTTCATTACTCAGGTGTTTTATTATCGACAGAAGAATTTGGCACGACCTCCATGATGTTAGAAACATCGCAGTCTAGCGCTTTACAGATCTTCATTAAAACGTCTGTCGTAATATTTTCACCTTTGCCTAATTTTGCGATGGATGTCGTGCTAACGCCCGATAGCTGCTTCAGATCTCGCTTATTCATGCCTTTATCTATTAGAAGTTTCCATAGTTTATTATAACTGATAGCCATAGCTTACACCTCACCCAGAAATCCAGAAAACTCTGCACATTACCTTATATTTTACCATTATTTGCGAAAATGTCAACGAAATATCCGTGTTCTCAAAAATATTATTTGTGCTCTGCATGACAATTTAGTTATTGCGCATCAAACTTGGTTAAACAGCATCTGCTTCCCTAAAGTGGAATTGCCTGCAACCATATTGTACGAAAGTTGTAATCATGAGAAAAATAAATCGGGACTTTGACAGTTTAATGTTTAGTTCTGGTCTATCCATGCTTTTCCCGCTCATCTTATCGACAAAAACCTTTTCAACACCTTACTCTTGCATTAAAACTTCTTGACGGCCAGTATACTGATCCGCTGTGCTGACTCGAACATACCCGAATTTCATCTGTCATCGCTCCATTTGTTTTTCTCTAAAATATTATACAAAATAATCCCACCAAGTCAATTTTTTAAATGGCACATCCCAAAATTCAAAAAACAAGTCATGTGAAACACAAAATAAGCATGCCAATAGATTCTAGTCTATTAGAACGTCTCAAGCAACAATGCCCTGAATTACTATTCGGAAAAAAAGCATTAGGCTTTATACGCTTTCCGGCTTTTCTTGTATCGTCAAACAGTCATTGTAATGCAAGTTTTTACCCAAAAGATATTTCTGCATCCAGGCATTTAACTTTAATATCAATTCTATCCCGATACCCGATTAAACCATCTATATCTGTAGGTGTTATATCACCATATCTTATTTTGCCGTCATCGTTTATTCCTTATTTCTTCCAGGTTTTTATTACCCTCTTCTCTGTGATAGAAGTGTGCCTATACCAAATCTGTTAAACTCAACGATAAATGAATTAGGGTTTTCCCCGCAGTAAATAACTGCTTGCCCCTGAAGCGGCGATCCTGGTTTTCCGGAAGGATTATAATATTTAACTCTGCCTTTGGGAAATACGATAGCGCTTGCGTGTTCTAATAGCGTTTGGAACCAGATGGTATCCGTGGCATTGTTTACAAGAACAATAGCCTCTTCAACATTTCCTTCTTGATAATGTTTTACTATTTTTTTGCAGAAACCAGGGATTAATTTGGCGGCGTAAGGAGGGTTCATCCACACCTTGCCATGCCAGTCCTACGAAAGCCCATTATCTTCTGCTGTGAAATATTTTTCCGCTTTTACTGTTGCATTTGCCAGTTTGCTGCTTGCAGGATCAAGGTTAATCACACCCATTACCCTATATGCCGCCTTAATGTATTCTCCCGGTGTATACCATTCGTTATTACCGCTGTTATATGATACATGTGGCATTGATACTTTAGTTTTTTCTACACTAATCGTTTCCGCCATCATTCGCTGGTTTTCCTCATCCATTCTCGCCAGACGGATAAGATTGTCTTTATGATTTTCTGTCGGCGTGCCACGAATCATTTCCTTGACATAATCCGCTATGTTTGCTGCGATCTGTACTTCTTGCTGTATTGTGCGTAAGGTGTTTGATTTACGATAGCTCATAAAGTTAACCAACAGTATTAACCGCGCAATATTAAGTATATCTCCTTGAATTAGTTAGTGATTTAGTTCCTTCGTTGTTTTTGCTGATACAGGCATGTCCCGCAATGTGGGAAGAAGTTTTGCCAAACGAAAAAGCGTTTGATTATCCATAGCCAAAGGACAGGAATAAAACCCAATGATAAAACGAAATTAACCAATAATAAGTTTTATGCCGCTTTTTTCTCTATTGGGCTGAAAATCACTTGTTTAGAACCAAACAGGAAAATCCGTTTTCAAACAGCAAATTCATGTTGTTTGTTTTCTATTGGAAAAGTTATTAGTTTTAATTGGCTAATTGGAAACATGAAAAAAACGGGAACGAACAACTCAATCCCATTTTTAACCGATTCTGCCTAATCAATTATCCTGGTTTTTTGAGAACAATACCTTTTTCATTTAGTTTGCAGCATGCATAAAGAATCATCGGACCTGAAACGAACATTTCTAACAGCTTATGTGCAAGAGCTTCATTTTTACTTAATGTTTCTCCAACATACATCAGATAAAGCACTTCTTCGGGAGAAGTGAGACAGGTTGTAGCTTCAAACCATGATTTTACATTTTCCTCGAAATCAGGAGAAGTCAAGGAGCAGTCCACAAAATCCTCAAAATCCTTAAGAAAAAACTCAGCGTCGTGCTCGGAGTGTTTTGTGAAATTAATCGTCGTCACGCAAGTACCTTTGCCGGTTGCGAGTGTTTTTTTATTCCAGAGCATTTTCAATAGCTTGTTTTGCCGGAACTTTATGCTTTGTTCCATTTTTTCAAGTGTTATTTTTCCGGGAATATACGGGATGTCTATTTCTTCTTCAACTTTGCTTTCAAAAGCGTTCTCGGAAAGTTTAATATCATTTTTCATAAGCACCTTAAATATCCTTTCGTTAATGGGCAGAAGTAACGAGTGAAGCTTATCTTTGTATAGTTGAGATAAAATTATAAGTATAACTTGGATAAACAAAAGTGGGAGGTAAACGTATAAATATTCTGACATAACAATCAATCCTCCTGTTTTAATTCTGCTGACAGGCGTTTGGAAGTATAAATCACAAATATCGCTTCTAAATCTTTACATAGTTTAAATCTTGTATACTGATATTTTACCATTCTTTTTCAAAATTGCAAGTTTTAAGCATTTTAAGTTTGCACGGCTTTTGATTTTGCCGAAATTTAATCTTTTCCACGAGCATCCGGAAACAGCTGATAACAAATCTAGAGTTGATATATCAGAGTCAGCCGAAAAGTAATCTGTGCCATAACCGCACTTAAGATGTGGGATACATTCGAGGAATTAATAATTCATTTGGCGTTCACACTACAAAAATGCCCTTTTATAATTGTTGAACGGCTTGCAATGATGGGATACCGCAAGCTGTCCGTTAAAAGCTATATCATCTTTTTTACAATAGTTGAAAGCTCAAAAGTCATTAATGTTGAGAGAATTTCTATTGCAAAATTTAAAATGATTTCATATCATGTGATGCTTACACGCTGAAGAAGCACAGAAATCCCTGTTCTAATGGAATATGATTTTGGTAATTTGTGTGTTATCATATCCTCATGAAATATCAAGAATATGTGTCAAACAAAAAAAGGAGTAAAGTATGGATATATATTGGACGCCTAACAAAATAGCATCACTTAACATAATTCAGAAGATATCCAAACTGCCTTTCGAGGTTGGCGTGCTTCTGGGATTATACAATAACGGGTATACCGTTATTGGCTTTAAGCCCGATACAATTTACTCAACTAGAATTTCATATGCTAGTTTATTAACCTTAATAGGAAAAAGAGATGTTAAAATAGTCTTTGTTCACAATCATCCCACGATACCATTTGAGTTCAACAGTTTCCCTTCTGCGCCCGACACTTACTCAACTTTTATTCTTAAAAAGCTATGTAAATTGTTGCGCATCACGTTTTTTGATTCTGTGATTGTTAGCCGGAACAAAGAGTATTTCTCATACAGAGAAAATAACGCTTTCATACAAGTATAAGAGTAAGCGTCAAATAATGCACACATCAAGATAAAATTGCCACATAAAAATCATCATGTGGCATGAGTATTTTATTTTTTACCTGAATAACACTGGGGTGGCAGAAACTCTGAC
>Ga0209103_1000131_pt1 | contig 22212 bp, 24 predicted proteins | sample 4C3metaG_FD_184152 | JGI IMG/M metagenome (GOLD analysis project Ga0209103, IMG submission 184152) | Freshwater bacterial and archeal communities from Indian Creek, Illinois, USA - 4C3 metaG (SPAdes) (version 2) | ecosystem: Environmental > Aquatic > Freshwater > Unclassified | place: USA...
CCCCCCCGAAGCGGAAGGCCCCCCGGCCGAAACCGATGCCGAGGCGGCACTGGCCGCGGCGCTGGCGGATCCCGAGCAGCCGGCCGGGGCGCGCGCGCAAGGCGACGGAGCGATGCCGGGGCCGTCCGCTGGCGTCACCGGGCCTGGCGAGCCGACCGATGCAGGCGAGGCGGAGGCCGACGACGACCTTCCGGTCGGGCCTGCCGAAGCGGCCGAGGCGACCATGCCCGGCTATGTGGTCGACGAAAGCGTTCTGGCCATCCTGCGCGAGGAAGCCGAACGCGAGGCCCAGGCCCGCAGGGTCGCGGACAAGTCGCTGGAAAGCCAGCCCGATCTGGGTATCGATGCGGCCATGCCGGACCGGCCGAGGGCGTTGGCGGAGGCAGAGCATGACGCAGGGCCCAGGCCCTCGGCACGGCGCGACCTTCTGCCGGATGTCGAGGAGATCAATGACACGCTGCGGCCGTCCGACGCGGAGTCCGGGTCCGGGGCGGCCGGGGCGCTGACGCCTGCGGCTGCCGAAGGGCGCGGCTTTCGCAGCGGGTTTCTGGTGGTGATGACGCTGGCCATCATCGGCGCGGGGGTCTATGCCACGGCGCCGCAGGTGTCTTCGGCCGTTCCCGCGCTTTCCGAGGCGCTGAGCGTCTATGTCGGCGGCGTGGACTGGCTGCGGCTGGCGCTTGACGGGCTGATGCGGTCGGCCACCGCCGCGATCAACGCCGAATAGCACGCCAATTCGGCTTGCCCCGTGGCGGGCAGGCCTTTATCCCTGCAGGTCAAGCCAGTGCCCGCGAGGATATGCCATGACCAGCCAGCGTTTCGACAAGTCGAAGCTTCCCAGCCGCCACGTGACCGAAGGCCCGGAGCGCGCCCCGCACCGCAGCTATTTCTACGCCATGGGGATCACCGAGGAGGAAATCCACCAGCCCTGGGTGGGCGTGGCGACCTGCTGGAACGAGGCGGCCCCCTGCAACATCGCGCTGAACCGGCAGGCGCAGGCGGCAAAACAGGGCGTCAAGAAAGCCGGGGGCACCCCGCGCGAGTTCACCACGATCACCGTGACCGACGGCATCGCCATGGGGCACGAGGGGATGCGCTCCTCGCTGGCCAGCCGCGACGCGATTGCCGATACGGTCGAACTGACGATGCGCGGGCACTGCTATGACGCGCTGGTGGGCCTGGCGGGCTGCGACAAGTCCTTGCCCGGAATGATGATGGCGATGGTGCGGCTGAACGTGCCCTCGGTCTTCGTCTATGGCGGGTCGATCCTGCCGGGCCGTTATCAGGGCCGCGACATCACCGTGCAGGACATGTTCGAGGCGGTCGGCAAGGTGCAGGCCGGCACCATGTCCGAGGCCGAGCTTGACATCATGGAGCGCATCGCCTGCCCCTCCAGCGGGGCCTGCGGGGCGCAGTACACCGCCAACACCATGGCCTGCGTGTCCGAGGCGATCGGGCTGGCGCTGCTGAACTCGTCCAGCGCCCCGGCGCCCTACGAGAGCCGCGACCAGTTCTGCGAGGCCGCTGGCGTGGCGGTGATGACGCTGATCGAGAAGAACATCCGCGCGCGCGACATCGTGACGCGCAAGTCGCTGGAAAACGCCGCCCGCATCGTCGGCTGCACCGGCGGCTCGACCAACGCAGCACTGCACCTGCCGGCGATCGCGCATGAGGCCGGGATCGATTTCGACATCTTCGACGTGACCGCCTGCATGAAGGACACGCCCTATTTCGTCGACCTGCGGCCGGGCGGCAAGTATGTCGCCAAGGACCTGCACGAGGTGGGCGGCGTGGCCGTGGTGCTGAAGGAACTGGCGAAGGCGGGGCTCTTGCATCTCGACTGCATCACCGTCAGCGGCAAGACGCTGGGCGAGAGCCTCGACGAGATCCGGGGGGAGGCGGACGGGCGGGTGATCTACCCGATCGACGCGCCGATCACCCGGACCGGCGGCGTGGTGAGCTTGCGCGGCAACCTCGCGCCCGACGGGGCGATCGTGAAGGTCGCCGGCATGAGCGAGGCCGAGCAGGTCTTCACCGGCCCCGCACGGGTCTTCGAATGCGAGGAGGATGCCTTCGAGGCGGTGAAGAAGCGCGAATACAAGGAAGGCGATGTCATCGTCATCCGCAACGAGGGCCCCGCCGGGGGGCCCGGCATGCGCGAGATGCTGGCGACGACGGCCGCCCTCAGCGGTCAGGGCAAGGACAAGAAGTTGGCGCTGATCACCGATGGCCGGTTCTCGGGGGCCACGCGCGGCTTCTGCGTCGGCCATGTCGGCCCCGAGGCGGCGCATGGCGGACCGATCGCGCTTTTGCGCGACGGCGACGTGATCACGCTGAACGCGATCACGGGCGAGCTGTCGGTGGCGCTGTCGGACGCGGAACTGGCGCAGCGCCGGGCCGACTGGAAGGGCCCGCGGCCGACCTCCTACACCTCGGGCGCGGTCTACAAGTTCGCCCGGGTGGTGGGCGGCGCGCGCTGGGGGGCGGTGACCCATCCGGGCGCAAAGGGCGAAAGCCACGTCTACATGGACCAGTAGGTCGCGCCTTGGCTGGCCGGATCGCCGGGCTGCTCGACCGCTGGCACCTGCGCCGCGCCCGGGACTACTGGGCGAGGGCTGCCGAGACGGTGACCGGGGCCGAGCCCTTTGCCCGGCGCGACCTGCGGGTCGAGGCCCGGCAGATGCGGCGCCAGATCGACCGGCTGCTGCATCTGGCTGACGATCAGCCGGCCAGTCCTCAGCCGGCCAGTCCGCTGTCGGGCGCGGGACGGCCGCGCCCGGCGCTCGGCACCGACTGGATCTGGCGCCCCGACGTCTGGTGCGGCCCGCTGTCCCAGCCGGGCGCCGTGGTCGATGCGGCGCGCAAGCCGGTCAGCGACGACATTACCCTGCATCACGACTGCCCCCTGGGCGAGATCGCCTTTCGGCAGACCCGCAGCCTGGGCGCGGCGGATCGCGCGCCCTTCGCGCTGGCGCTGGATGTCTTCGGCTTCGAGGGCTCGTTCCTGTCGCTGGTGATGACGCTGCCCGACGCGGCGCTCGCGGGGCTTTCGGCGCGGCATCTGGTCCGCGTCGAGGCGCGCGTCGACACCCCGGCCCCGCTGCCCTGCTTTGCGCGGCTGAACCTCAGGCACGGGCCGAATGTCGCCGAGCTGGTCTCGGCCCTGCCCATCGGCACCAGCCCGGCCATCGCCGAATTCGACCTGGCCTACGCCCGGATCGACCAGCGTCGGATCGAGCGCGCCTGGGTCGATCTGATCTTCAACGATGCCGGCATGACCCGGATCGTCCTGCACGACCTGGTGCTCAGTCGCCGCCCGCGAGCCGAGCTGTGAGGACAGGATGACCCGCGCGCAAGGCCTGACCCTGACGCAGACCCGGATCGCGGATGGCTGGTGGGAAGCTGTCCTGACCGGCGCCGGCGCCGGCCTGCCCGTGGTCGAGGCGAGCCACGCCGGCGTGGCCCTGGGCGGCGTCGAGGTCACGCCGGTCGCGGGCGCGGCGGGTCGCCATGCGGTCAGGGTGCCCATCCCCGCCTCGATGCTGCGCGAGGGGGTGCAGACGGTCCTGCTGAGCGTGGAGGGTCAGATGCTGGGACAGTTCACCCTCATCGCCGGCGTGCCGCTGGAGGAAGACCTGCGGGCCGAGATCAGCCTGATTCGGGCGGAGCTTGATCTTCTGAAACGCGCGTTCCAGCGCCGGTTTCGCGGCGACCGAGACTGAGGGGGCCGGGGGTCTCGTCAAGGTCGCGCGCCTCGCCGACCAGCATCACCGGGATGCCGTCGCGGATCGGAAAGGCCAGGCGCGCGGCCTTTGAGACAAGTTCCTGCCGCTCGGCATCATAGCTCAGGCCGGCATGGGTGACCGGACAGACCAGGGCCTCGAGCATGCGGCGCTCGGCGGGTTCGCTCATTGCATCACCTCTTCGTCGGCCCCGCCGCGCAGGGCGAATTCGATCAGGGTCACCAGCGTCTCGCGCCGGGTGTCGAGCGTCGGCGCCTCGAGCAGGGCCTGCTTGTCCTCGGGGCTGAAGGGGCACAGCATCGAGAGCGAGTTGATCAGAAGCTCGGCCTCGGCCTCTTTCAGGCCGTCCCAGTCCGTCGAGAGCTGCATCTTCGCGAAATACCGGCCGAGGAGTGCCATGAAATCGGCCCGGCGGAACCCCGCATCGTCCTCGGAGGGGCCCAGATCGCGGGCGAAGGGCGCCCAGTCCACGAGGCAGCGGCGGTAGGGGGCAAAGCCCTGGACCTCCTCCTTCACGCGAAAGCGCGAGATGCCCGAAAGGGTGATCATGTAGCGCCCGTCCTCGGTTTCCGAAAAACCGGTCAGCCGGCCGGCGCAGCCGATGGCCTGCAGGCGCTTTTCGGCGGGTCTGCTGCCGGAGGCGGGCGTCTCGCGCGGCTGGATCATGCCGATCAGCCGGTGCCGGGTCTTGAGGCAATCCTCGATCATCGCCAGATAGCGCGGCTCGAAGATGTGCAGCGGCAAGCGCGCCCGTGGCAGCATCAGCGCCCCCGGCAGGGGGAAGACCGGGATCGTGTCGGGAAGGTCGGCGGCGCGAATCATGAGGTTGAGCTAGCCCGTCGGTCCGGTCAGGCAAATATCATCGACGACAGGCGCCGGCGGCCCGACAGGACGATCGGATCCTGCGGTTTCAGCGCCTCGAAGATGGTGAAGAGCTGGGTCCTGGCGGCCCCCCCGTTCCATTCGCGGTCGCGCCGGAACAGCTCCAGCAGCTGGTCCACGGCCTCGGCCGGGTTGCCTGCGGCGAGAAGCGCGGCGGCAAGGTCGAAGCGCGCCTGATGGTCGTCCGGATCGGCCTCGACCGCGGCGCGCAGTTCGGCCTCGGGCCCGGCATTGGCGGCCTGGCGGGCGAGTTCGAGCTGGGCGCGCACCGCGTCGAGTTCCTTCGACCGGGCAACGGCGGCCGGGGCGGCGGCAATGAAGGCCTCGGCCTGGTCGAGGTTGCCGAGCGCCAGATGCGTGCGGACGAGGCCGGCATAGGCGGCGGCATTCTCGGGCTGTTCGGCCAGGATCGCGGCAAAGGTCTCGGCCGCATCGACCGCGGCCCCTTCGGCCAGCATCTCCTCGGCCGCCAGCAGCGCGTCGGCCAGGCCGCCGTCGCCGCCGAGGGCCGCGACGCGGTTGACGAAGGCCTTCAGTTCCGAGGCCGGAACGGCGCCCTGGAAGCCGTCGACCGGCTGACCCTGCCAGAAGGCATAGACGGTGGGGACCGACTGGATGCGCAGTTGCGCGGCGATGCGCTGGTTCTTGTCGACATCGACCTTGACCATGCGGACCTTGCCCCCGGCCGCGGTGACGGCGGCCTCGAGCATGGGCCCAAGGGCCTTGCAGGGGCCGCACCAGGTGGCCCAGAAATCGACGATGACCGGCGTCTCGCGGCTGGCCTCGATGACGTCGGCCAGAAAGCTCGCCTCGGTCGCGTCCTTGACCAGATTGGCTTGCGGTTGCGATGTGTCGCCCAGACCCAGCATGGTGCCCCTCAACGGATGTTTCACCCTATATGGCAACTGGGCCCGCAAAGGCCAAGAGGCGAAGCCGGGGCCTGCAAAACGAGCGACAGTTCGACACAAATTCGCCATTTAAGGGGCTGTTGACGATTGCAGGCCTAGGGTCCTTGCCAGGAAGATCATCCTCCGGGGTCGGTGCATGAGTTTCATGATTGACAAGAATGCCTCGCGCCTTGATCGCGATCCGGCGTTGGCCAGCCCGCTTGACGCCGCGATCTCGGCCGAGGACCGCGAGACTTTGGACACGGTCGCGCTCGCGTTGCGGGAACGGCGGATGCGGCTGGCGTTCCAGCCGGTCGTCTATGCGGCCGACCCCGCCATCATCGGCTTTTTCGAATGCTACATCCGGCTGCTCAACCTGCGCGATCAGGTCATTCCCGCGCGCGACTTCATGGGCGCGGTCGAACAGCGCGAACTCGGGCGGGAAATCGACTGCGCGGCCTTGCGGATGGGGCTGATGGCGATGCAGCGCAACCCCCAGATCCGGCTTTCGGTCAACCTTTCGGCCCGGTCGGTCGGCTATCAGCCCTGGGTGACGATCCTGCGCAAGGCGCTGCGCGCGACCCCGCAGCTGGGCCGGAACCTGATCCTCGAGATCAACGAAGCCTCGGCCATGCAGGTGCCGGACGTCCTGAAGCCGTTCATGGCCCAGATGCGCGAGCATGGCATCGTGTTCGCGCTTGACGACTTCGGCGCCGGGAAGACCTCGCTGCGCCTTCTGCACGAGCTGCGCTTCGAGATTGCCAAGATCGACGGGGTCCTCGTGCGGGAGGTCGACCGTTCGCCGGATCAGCAGACGATGGCGCGCGCGGCCGCCGGGCTGGCGCGGGACCTCGGCATGTATGTCGTCGCCGAGGAAGTGGAGACCGAGGGCGAGGCGAACTGGCTTCGTGACGCGGGGGTCGGCTGCATGCAGGGCTATCTCTTCGGCGCGCCGACCGTGACCCCCGATTTCCGGGCCTTCCGGCATGGCCGGCCGAACCTTGGCATGCAGGGCGCCGGCGGTGGGACCGCTGCGGGATAGGCCGTCATCGGGGGTCGCCACGCCCGGCGCCGCAGCGGTTTTCGGTTGAACTCGGCGGGTTGCGCCATCATTCTGACTTCCGGTGCTGTTCGGGTCGGGGCAGCAGCGACCGGATCGGACCCTGGTGTCGCCGGGCATGAATGCGCGCAACGGGAGAGGACTTGAGATGACCAATGTCGTGATCGTGGCGGCGGGCCGCACCGCCGTCGGCAGCTTCAGTGGCGCATTCGCCAACACTCCGGCGCACGATCTGGGCGCCGCGGTGATCGAGGGCGTCCTTGCCCGCGCCGGCGTCGCGAAGGCCGAAGTCGAGGAGACGATCCTCGGTCAGGTGCTGACGGCCGGCCAGGGGCAGAACCCCGCGCGCCAGGCGCATGTCAAGGCCGGGCTGCCGCTGGAAGCCAGCGCCTGGTCGCTGAACCAGGTCTGCGGCTCGGGCCTGCGGGCGGTGGCCTTGGGCGCACAGCATGTGCAGCTCGGCGACGCGGCGATCGTCGTGGCGGGCGGGCAGGAAAGCATGAGCCTGGCGCCCCATGTCGCGCATCTTCGGGCCGGGCAGAAGATGGGCGATCTGAACCTTGTCGACTGCATGATCAAGGACGGCCTCTGGGACGCGTTCAACGGCTATCACATGGGCCAGACCGCCGAGAACGTCGCAAACCGGTGGCAGATCAGCCGCGACATGCAGGACGAATTCGCGCTGGCGAGCCAGAACAAGGCGGAGGCCGCGCAGAAGGCGGGCAGGTTCGCGGACGAGATCATTCCCTTCGTCGTGAAGTCCCGCAAGGGCGATGTGGTGGTCGATGCCGACGAATACATCCGTCACGGCGCCACGATGGAGGCGATGCAGAAGCTGAAGCCGGCGTTCGTCAAGGACGGCTCGGTGACGGCGGCGAATGCCAGCGGCCTGAACGATGGCGCGGCGGCGGTGCTGCTGATGACCGAGGCGGAAGCGGCCAGACGCGGGCTGACACCGCTTGCGCGGATCGCCTCCTATGCGACCGCGGGGCTGGATCCGGCGATCATGGGGGTGGGCCCGATCCACGCCAGCCGCAAGGCGCTGGCGAAGGCGGGCTGGACGGTCGGCGATCTTGACCTTGTCGAGGCGAACGAGGCTTTTGCCGCGCAGGCCTGTGCCGTGAACAAGGACATGGGCTGGGACCCCGCGCTGGTCAACGTGAACGGCGGCGCGATCGCCATCGGGCATCCGATCGGCGCGAGCGGGGCGCGGATCCTGAACACGCTTTTGTTCGAAATGGCCCGGCGCGGTGCCGGAAAGGGTCTTGCGACGCTTTGCATCGGTGGCGGGATGGGCGTCGCGATGTGTCTGGAGCGTGCGTGACCGAAGCCGCATCGGCGTGACCCATCCGGTCAGATGCGCAATAATCTTGCGCGTCCGGCCCCGTTTCGATAACAGGATTTCAGCGGCATACGACAGCATACCTTGCAGGGAGGAAGGTCATGACACGGGTTGCACTGGTCACGGGCGGGTCACGCGGCATCGGGGCCGCGATTTCGGTGGCGCTGAAGGCCGAGGGTTACAAGGTGGCGGCGAACTATGCCGGCAATGATGCGGCCGCGGCCGCCTTCACGGCCGAGACCGGCATCCCGACCTACCGATGGTCCGTCGCCGACTATGAGGCCTGCGCTGCCGGCATCGCGAGGGTCGAGGCCGAGCATGGCCCGGTGGCGGTGCTGGTGAACAACGCCGGGATCACGCGCGATGCCATGTTTCACAAGATGACCCCGCAGCAGTGGAAAGAGGTCATCGACACCAACCTGTCGGGGCTGTTCAACATGACCCATCCGCTCTGGCCGGGGATGCGCGACCGCAAGTTCGGTCGGGTGATCAACATCAGTTCGATCAACGGCCAGAAGGGGCAGGCCGGGCAGGTGAACTACTCGGCCTCCAAGGCGGGGGACATCGGGTTCACCAAGGCCCTGGCGCAGGAAGGCGCGCGGGCCGGGATCACGGTGAATGCGATCTGCCCCGGCTATATCGGCACCGAAATGGTCCGCGCGATCGACGAGAAGGTGCTGGCCGAACGGATCATTCCGCAGATCCCGGTCGGCCGCCTGGGCGAGCCCGAGGAGATCGCCCGGATCGTCACCTTCCTGGCCAGCGACGCAGCCGGGTTCATCACCGGCTCGACCATCAGCGCCAATGGCGGGCAGCACCTCGCCTGAGGCTGTCCGGACAGGACGACATCGACTGTCGCTTGGACAACGACGGAAGTGGGCCGCATCTGATGTCGGAAATCTTCAAGACCAAGGCGCCGAAACGGTCGATCAACCTGGTGGCCGCCATCGCCGCTGTCGCGCGTGACCGACAGGTCGCGCCCCCGCGGATCGTCGCGGAAATCCTGCGGCTGAACCGGGGGCGCCAGCGGCTGTCCTGGCAGGAATATTTCCTGTACGGGGCGTATCGTCCCGGTCTGACGGCACGGGAGCGGTCCGCGTTTCTGGGCGGCTCGGTCATGCGGGCCATGAACGAGGTCTTCGCGGCGCGGGGGCGCGGGGTGGCCGGGCTTCTTGCCGACAAGCTGCTGACCGACCAGATGCTGGCGACATGCGCCATTCCGGTTGCCGGGGTGCGGGCGGTCGCGGTCGCCGGCCAGCTGCGTGCGGCCTGCCCGGTGCTGCCCGATCCCCCGGCGCTCGCGGCCTTTCTCGCCTCGACCCCGCTGCCGTTCTTCGGCAAGCCCGTGCACGCTTCGCGCAGCGTCGGCGCGGTGAGCGTCGTCGCCCGCGACGGCACGATGCTGGGGCTGGGCAACGGCCAGCAGGCAGCGGCAGCGACCTTTGCGCGGGATGTCTTCCGGCATTTCCCGGACGGCTATCTGTTCCAGAACCTGATGCAGCCCCATCCCGATCTTGCCCGGATCGTCGGGCCGGTCATCGCCTCGGTGCGGATCGTCTCCATCCGGAGCGGGTCGGGGGTGGTGCCGCTTTACGCCGCCATGAAGATGCCGGGCCCGGGTCAGATGGTAGACGACGTCGTGTCGATCATCAACACGATGTGTGCGGTCGGGCTGGACACGGGGCGGATCCTCCGCGGGCAGGATTCCTGCAAGTTCGGCGGAACCGACATGCCGGGAAACCCGGTCAGCGGCACGATTCTGCGCGGTGCGCAACTGCCCCGCTGGCCCGAAGTCGTCGCCCTCGCCTGCGAGGCGCATGCGCCGTTCCTGCGCCAGGGCATTGTCGGCGCCGACATCGCCATCACCCCCGACGGCCCCCGCGTGATCGAACTGAACGCGCCCATGCACGGCCTCTACCAGAAGTGCTTTGCCCGCGGTTTCTGGAACACCGACATCGCGCCGGTGGTGTCCGACGCCCTGGCCAGGGCCGGGCACCGCAAGCCGACGCGCGACCTGCGCCTGCCCTGGACGATCGGCGAATGACCAAGGGCCAGGCGACGGCCATCGGCTTTTCCGCCGTGCTGATGTGGTCGCTGCTGGCCGTCCTGACCATCGGCAGCGCCCCGGTCCCGCCGCTGCTGCTGAACGCGGTCTGCTTCGGGATCGGCGGGCTGATCGGCCTTGTCTGGTCGGGACGGGCCTTGCCCCATGCGCTGCGGGGGGTCGGCTGGAAGGTCTATGCCTTCGGGACGCTTGGCCTTTTCGGCTATCACTTTCTCTATTTCACGGCATTCCGCCTGTCTCCGACCGCGGAGACGGGGCTGATCGCCTATCTCTGGCCGCTGCTCATCGTGCTGCTGTCCGGCCTGCTGCCGGGCGAGGCGCTGCGCTGGCAGCATGTGGCAGGCGCCGTCATCGCCTTTGCCGGGGCGGCGGTGATCGTCCTTGGCCATGACGACGGCCAGGCGGGCTCGGCCCTCGGGCTGGGGCTGGCGTTTCTCTGCGCCCTGACCTGGGCGGGTTATTCGGTCCTGTCGCGGCGTCTGGGCGACGTGCCGACCGAAAGCGTGACCGTCTTCTGTCTGGCCACGGCGGCGCTGTCGGCGCTGGCGCATCTTGCGCTGGAGGAAACGGTCTGGCCGACCGGCTGGACGGGCTGGCTGGCGGTGCTGGCCCTGGGTCTGGGTCCGGTCGGCGCGGCGTTCTTCACCTGGGACATCGGGATGAAGCGCGGTGACATCCAGCTTCTCGGCGTGGCGTCCTATGCCGCTCCCGTGCTGTCGACCCTGATCCTGGTCGCTGCGGGCATCGCCGAGCCGGGCTGGCCCATCGCGCTGGCCGCCGTTCTGATCACCGGCGGTGCGGCACTGGCCGCGCGGGCCAGCGCCGGACAACCTGGCGGCTAGTGCGTCGCGAGGCGCGCGATCTCCTCCTTGAGGCGCAGCTTCTGTTTCTTGAGCTCGGCGATCTTCAGGGCATCCGTGCCCGGGCTGCGCTGCGCCTTCTCGACCAGTTCGGAGAGCGTTTCGTGCTTCTTGCGCAGTTCCACCAGATGCGATGCGATCGACATGGTCGTCCTCCTTGGTTGCCCACGCCGCAATTGCACCACGAAAGCCGAGTCGTGTCATCAACCGTTACAGGACTGTGACGCCGCGATCGGGCGAATTCAGCGAAAATGCGCCAGGAGATCGGCGCCTTCCCGCAGGACCGCGCTGATTTCGGGCGTATAGCTTTCCCGGTCTCCGGCATGGGCCGTCCCGGTGTGCATGACCAGCGGGGCCAGCAGGCGAAAGGCGGCACGCCCCCCCTTGCGCGCCCGGACCAGCACCCGACGCGCGGGCCGCCCCGCGCGCGGGGCAAGGGGCAGGACCACTGCCGAGCCGAGCCTGGTGCCCACGGCGGTCAGCACCTCGGGCAGCCCGTCGGTGCCGCAGATCAGCGTCAGCCAGCCGCCCGGGCGCAACCGCCTTGCGGCGACGGCAATCCATTGCGCCAGCGGGATATCGACCTGCATCGCCGTTGCCCGCCCCGAAACCGGCGACGGGGTTCCGCCGGTCGGGAAGTAGGGCGGGTTGGCGATCACCTGGTCGAAGTCGCGCCGCAGCGCCCTTGGCAGCTGCGCGATGTCGCCTTCGACGACCGCAAGCGCGACCGCGTTGCGCGCCGCGTTGCGACGGGCAAGCGCGGCATAGCCGGGCTGCAGCTCCACCCCGGCCAGCACCAGGTCCGGCACCCGAAGCCCCAGGCAGAGCGCCGCCGTCCCCACGCCGCAGCCGAGGTCGAGCACGCTGTCCCCCCGGCCTGCCGGGCAGGCCGCCGCCAGCAGCACCGGATCGGTCGCGGCGCGATAGCCCTGACGCGGTTGCAGCACCTGCAACCGGCCGCCGAGGAACCTGTCATCCGTCAGCTCATCGTCGGCGAACATCACGCGGAGGTGGCGATGCCGTTGTCGCGCAGGATGGCCACCGCGACGAAGTGATCCCGATCCGCGACCATCAGTCGCTGAGGCAGGATTCCAAGACTTCCCTCCAGGACGCTCATGTGGACGTCGAGGGGAAAGGTGGCTATACCCTCGCCGTTCAGAAGGTGCTTGGCAAAGGCGATCAGGGTCGGGTCGTTGGTGCGCAGAAGTTCCTTCATGGCAGGACGTTACCCCGGGCGGCCGCAGCGGGGCAAGGGCGCAGGACAGCATGGACGGCACAGGCGACGCAAAGGTGAAGGCACCGCAGGACCGGCTGGCCGAATGGCTGGCCGACGACATGCTTGCCGTCAACCGGCTGATCCGCGCGCGGATGGCGTCGGAACATGCCCCGCGCATCCCCGAGGTGACGGCGCATCTGATCGAGGCCGGCGGCAAGCGCCTGCGCCCGCTGCTGACGCTGGCCGCGGCGCGGATGCTGGGCTACCAGGGTCGGGACCACATCAAGCTGGCGGCCACGGTCGAATTCATCCACACGGCGACGCTGCTGCATGACGATGTGGTCGACGAGAGCCAGCGCCGCCGGGGTCGCCCCACCGCAAACCTGCTTTGGGACAACAAGTCGAGCGTTCTGGTCGGCGACTACCTGTTCTCGCGCAGTTTCCAGCTGATGGTGGAGACCGGCAACCTCCGCGTGCTCGACATCCTGGCCAATGCCTCGGCCACGATCGCCGAGGGCGAGGTGCTGCAACTGACCGCCGCCCGGGACCTGCGGACCGACGAGCGGCTCTATCTTCAGGTCGTTCGCGGCAAGACGGCGGCGCTGTTCTCGGCCGCGACCGAGGTGGGCGGGGTGATCGCGGGCGCGCCGCCAGACCAGGTGCGGGCCCTGTTCGACTATGGCGATGCCCTGGGGATCGCCTTCCAGATCGTGGATGATGTCCTCGATTATGGCGGCGCGGCCTCGGTGATCGGCAAGAACCCCGGCGACGACTTCCGCGAACGCAAGGTGACGCTGCCGGTGATCCGGGCCGTCGCGGCCGCCTCGCCGCAGGAGCGGGCCTTCTGGGAGCGCGTCATCGAGGCCGGAGACCAGCGCGAGGGCGACCTTGCCCAGGCCATGGCGATTCTTCAGGGCCACGGTGCGATCGCGGCCGCCCATGCGGTCGCGGCGGACTGGGCAGGCCAGGCAAAGGCGGCGCTTTGCAACCTGCCGGCGAGCGATCTGCGCGACACGCTATCGGAGCTTGCCGATTTCGTCGTCACGCGCGCCTCGTGAGGGCATTCAGCCGACCGAACCGTCAAATCACCGGAATAGGATCACTTTTTGGCCAAAGTTTCGGTATACTGGAAGGGACGTTTTGATGTCGACGCACCTTGCAAGGTGGCGTTGCATTTGAGCGAGAAGCGCTGTGCCGGCGGCAGTGTTGGCAAGAGCAGGCGGCGGGATGAGTGGCCTGTGGCAGCACGCGGCCCGGCATCTCCATCCGGCGCCGTGGTGAGACGAAGTTTCCCCGTGGGGACGGCGGGGTGGGGTGAGCGGTATGGGCTTCATCGACTGGCTGTTGCGCCGAAAGCCGAAGGGCCGTCGCATGGACGGGCGTCTGCGTGGCTCGCAGACCGAACAGATCCGGGACACCCGGGCCGTGATCGAGACGGTGGCGAGCGGTCAGGGCCCTGCCGGCGGCCGCTTCCCGAAGCTTGCGGATGCGGCGCCCGAACTCCTGACGCGGACCCAGACCAGCGCCGTCGTGACCAAGGACGGCCCCACCGCCACGGTCAACATCTGGGAGATGGACCAGGTCGCGCCGCTTGCCCCGCTTTCCGGGGAAAGCGCGCCGCAGACCGAGCCGCGTCGCCGATCGGCCCGGACGAGGACCCGCGTTCTGGGGTTTGAGCCGCAACCGACGGCGGTCGTTCCGCTGTTTGACGCCGGCCGGATGGAGGAGAAGGGCGAGTCCGGGGCGAAGCTGCCGGTGGTGATGTTCCCGACCGGCTGGCTTGTCGTCACGCAGGGGCCGGGGCGTGGCGCCGCCTTTGCCTTGACGCAGGGGGTTTCGCATATCGGGCGGGGTGCGGACCAGACGGTGGCGCTGGACTTCGGCGACATGGCGATCTCGCGGGTCAGCCATGCGGCGGTGGCCTATGACGCGGCGACGCACCGGTTTCACATCGGCCATGGCGGCAAGTCGAACCTGGTTCGGCTGAACGGCAGGCCGCTTCTGTCGACCGAGGCGCTGTCGGACGGGGACGAGATCCGGATCGGCGAGACGACGCTCTTGCTGAAGGTGCTGTGCACGGCCGCGTTCAACTGGTCGTCTGCCGCGGACGAGGGGGACGGGCATGATATGGCGATCGCGTGATCCGCGCTATGACGTGGCCTCGGGGATAAGCCAGGGGGCGCGGGACTATCAGGAGGACGCGATCACCGCCGATTTCCCGGTGGGCGCCGAGGCGGGGTTCGTGGTCCTGGCCGACGGGATGGGCGGGCATGCGGCGGGGGATGTGGCCAGCAAGATCGTGCTGACCGAGGTCTATTCCGAGCTGAAGTTCCATTTCGCCGACATCGAGGCCTTCGAGGCCCGGGCGCCCGAGGTCCTGCGCGCCGTCGCCGACCTTGCCAACGACACGCTGCGCCAGCACATGCGCAGCCACCCCGAGACCGAGGGCATGGGGGCGACGCTGGTGGTGCCCTGCCTGGTGGAGAACCGGCTCTGGTGGATCTCGGTGGGCGATTCGCCGCTGTTTCTTTATCGCGGCGGCAAGCTGAGCCAGCTGAACGAGGATCATTCGATGGCGCCGCAGATCGACTTCATGGTGAAGTCGGGGCTGATGGACCCGGCGGTGGCGGCGAACCACCCCGACCGCAACTGCCTGATCTCGGTGCTGATGGGCACGCGGATCCCGAAGATCGACTGCCCGGCCCGGCCGCTGGAGCTCTGCGCCGGCGACATCGTGGTCTGCGCCTCGGACGGCTTGCAGTTCCTGACCGAGGCCCAGATCGCCAAGGTGCTGGCGCGCCACCGCAAGAGCCGCTCGACCGAAATCGCCGAACGGCTGCTGGAGGAACTCGCCCGGCTCGACGATCCGGACCAGGACAACATCGCCTTCTGCATCATCAAGGTCAATGACGCCTCGGTGGCCGCCCAGGCGGCCGCCGTCAAGCCGCGCGCCGCCGCCGCGCAACAGCCGAAGCATGCGACCTCGGTCGCGACGGGGCCGATCCTGGTCGAGACGAGGCCGCAGGAGCGGGCGGCCGTCGAAACGGCGGCGAGCGCCCCCCGATCCATGGCCCCCGCGCCGCATGCGCTTGCAGCGGTGACCGGGACGCCGCCCCGCGTGGCCGCCGCGCGCTAGGGCCGGCGAGGGTCGGTGCCTTATCCGCCGCCGATCAGTGCTCCGGCGGCAAAGACCAGTGCCCCGCCGACGACGACCTGGAGAACCGCCCGCGTGAAGGGCGTCTCCATGTAGCGGTTCTGGATCCAGGCGATTGCCCAGAGCTCGATGAAGACCACGATGACGGCGATCGTCGTGGCGGTCCAGAAATCCGGGATCAGATACGGCAGCGCATGTCCCATGCCGCCGACGGTGGTCATGACACCCGAGGCGAGGCCGCGCTTCCAGGGGCTACCGCGACCGGACAGCACGCCGTCGTCATGCGCGGCTTCGGTGAACCCCATCGAGATGCCGGCCCCGACCGACGCGGCGGTGCCGACCAGGAAGGTGGTCCAGGTGTCGCCGGTGGCAAAGGCGGTCGCGAAGATCGGCGCCAGGGTCGAGACCGAGCCGTCCATGAGGCCGGCAAGGCCCGGCTGCACCCAGGTCAGGATGAACTGGCGCCGGGCGGTCCGGTCTTCGTCGGCGCGGGCATCCGTTGTCAGATGCTTCCGGTCCAGCCGTTCGGCATCGCGTTGATGCCCGGCTTCGGCGGCGGCAAGGTCGCCGAGCAGGCGGCGGGTGGCGGCATCCCCGGTGCGGGCGGCGGCGCGGGCGTAGAAGTCCTGCGCCGCGCGTTCCATCGCCCGCGCCTCGCCCCGGATCGTGTCGAGCGACAGGGTCCTGGCCAGCCAGACCGGGCGGCGGGCATAGAACCCGGCGACATGTTCGCGCCGGATCAGCGGGATCACCTCGCCGAACCGGCTGCGGTGCAGGTCGATCAGGCGCTGGCGGTGGCGGTCCTCCTCGGCGGCCATGCCGTCGAACATGGCCGCGGAAGCGGGATAGTCGCTGCGCAGGCGTTCGGCGAAGCTGCGATAGATGCGGGCGTCGTCTTCTTCGGAGCCGATCGCGAGGGCAAGGATCTCCTGTTCGGACAATTCGGCGAAACGCCGCCGGGGGGCAAGGGATGACAGCACTTCGGGGCCCTCCATTTCTGGAATCATTCCAATCTAGCGGCGGGCTGGAAAAGGGCAACCGCGGCAGGGAATGTCGGATCCACGGCTGCGGCTTCGCGGGAATGGCCGCCTGTGCCGCCCGTGCGGCGATGATCGTGGCCAGGGCGCCGGCCGGCTGCCCCGCTTGCGTTGTGTCGCGACGCTTGCTGGAGGCGGCCGCGCGTGAAGCCCGGCCGGTGTCATGTTCTTCGCCGGTGACGATCTTCACATCGACGACAACGCCCGCAAGATCGTCACCGGCCCTGTGCCGCTTGCAGGCCGGGCGCAGCGGAGCCCTGGAGGATGTGCCATGGTCGCGTCCGGGTCCGTGCGGCTGCGTTCCTTGAACCTGCCGCTCGTGCGCGCGTTCCCCTGTGAGCAGTGGGTGCAAACCGGCCCAGATGGGCAAAACGCAAACCCCGCGTCTCGTTCACGCTGGATGGGGTTGGGGCGACATCAGGCTGCCCCGATGGTTCCATCGGGGCAGCTGTCCTTGAACCCGTGCCTGACCTGCCGCGTCAGATGGGGGGACGTCCGCGCAGGGCACGGGCGATCATTGCCACGACGAACAGCACGATGAAGACGAAGAACAGGATCTGCGCGATCCCGACCGAGGCGCCGGCGATGCCGCCGAAGCCAAGCGCCGCGGCGATCAGCGCGATCACGAGAAAGGTAACGGCCCAACCCAGCATGGGACTCTCCTGTGTTTGCAGATGAAGGTTTCAGTCGGTCTTGCGATGGAGGGGGAACGCACCGCGCCGGAATTGGTTCCAGCGCTGCTGCGGCGACACGGGAAAAGGCGCGCCCTTCCCCGCTGTCCGGGTCGCCTCAGGCGGCCTTGGGAGACCTGACCGTCGCGCGCGCGTCGAAATCCGGCTGATGCGCAGGGTCAAGCCTCGTGTCGATGATCCCGAACCCGACCTTCAGGGTCGAGGCCGACGACGCCCGGACCTCGGCCGGTTCGGGATCAAAGCGCAGCAGCACCACGCGCGGGTCGGTCGCGACGTCGGTCTGGATGCGCGTCGCACCGGCCCCTCAAAGCTTGGCGAACCAGTCGTCGACTTCGCGCTCGGCGTCGCTTCTGGCCTTGCCGTATTTTTCTTGCAGCAGCCCGACCATCTGGTCACGCTTGCCCGCGACGCGGTCGAACTCGTCGTCGGTCAGGTCGCCCCAGGCTTCCTTGGCCTTGCCCTTGTACTGCTTCCATTTGCCTTCGATCTGGTCCCAGTTCATCGCCGTCTCCTTGAGGGGGGGTGCAACGCGGTGTCGCGCCATCGTGCAGCCGGAACGCGGCGCAGGGCGGCCGGTTCCGCGCGGACGGGCCGTCAGACGAAAGCGCGCGACAGGATCGGCAGGTTCCGGCCGAAGGCCTCGGCGGCGGCAACGTCATGCGGCAGAAGAAGACCGTCGCGGGCGGCCGGGGACTTCGCGGCGTTCGCCCGGGCGATGCCGGCCCAGGCGCGCACCGCCGTGGCGGGCTCGAAGGCCCCGGCGGCGACATCCGCCGCCAGCCAGCGCGCCATCACCCGATGGCGCAGGTCGATCACGTCGTTCTCGTTGGTGAGGTAGACCCCGGCCTCGGTATCCCGGCGCAGGCTGCGCCCGTTGAGGTTGGCCGAAGACACGATCGCCGCGCTGTCGTCGAAGACCGACACCTTGGCATGGACACAGGCCAGGCGCACGTCATGCCGCCGGTCGCGCCCTGTGGCCGGGTCGCCCTTGCCGTCGGGCGGCGCGCTGCACGGCGGCGCGGACGAGCCGACGAAGAGCCGCACCCCGAACCCACGGCGCAGGCTACGCAGCGCCCGGGCCTGCATCGCCTCGCCAAACCGGGCGACAAGGCCGCGCTTGTCGTCGAAGGCCAGGTCGTCCGGGGCGGCCGGCAGGATCAGGATCATCTGCAGGTCCGGCTTCGCCCGCGCGGTTTCGGCCAGCGCCCGGGCAAGATCCATGTCGCGGAAATATTGGCTTTCCAGGTAGATGAAGCTGCCCGCCCGCCGCGACAAGACCAGATGCGCGGTCCGCAACTCGCTGACCAGGGGCTCGGGACCGAAGTGCCACAGGCTGGCCCGGCGCGGGCGCGACAGGGTGCGCAACAGCCGCCGCGTCTTTGGCGGGGCGATCCTGCCGTCGATCACGTCGTGAAAGCTTTCCAGGTGTTGCTGCGCCTCGGCGACCACCGGCCCTTCGATCATCAGCTGCACATCGTGCCTAGTCCGCTCCCCCGCGCGCTCGTGGTCGGGCGTGTCGCAACGGCGTTCGTCCAGATCAAGCCCGCCGATGTACAGAAGCCTGCGGTCGATCACCGCCAGCTTCTGGTGATGTACCGCCGGGAAAAGCCGCGGCAGGGACCACAGCCGGGGCGCAACCGTCCCGTCTGCCCGCAGGCGCAGGTTCTGCACGGCGCCATCCATGTCGCGCAGGGCCGCCGCGCGCTGGCTGGCACTCAGCCCGTTCAGCCAGCCCGCCGTGCGGAACAGTTTCCGCAGGTTGAAGGGCCAGATCGCCAGCCGGACCAGCGCCCCGGTTTCGGCCGGATGGCGCGCGCGGCGCACGTGCAGCTTCACGCCGGGATCGGCCACCGCTGCCGCCGCGCTGAACAGACGCAGCTGCCGGGTCGCCGACCGGTGCATCGCCGCGCGCGCCAGCGGATCGACATCGCTGATCGACACATGCAGCGACACGCCCCGGTTCAGCGTATGCACCACCAGGTCGAACCAGGTCCTGCCGATAACAAGCGCCTCGGGCGAGCGCAGCCGCGTTTGGAGGTCGAAGACCGGAAAGCTGGCCCGGATCTCGGAGGTCGCACCCAGAAAGGCGCGTTCCAGTGCCGGATAGGCTTCGGAGGCGGTCAGCAGGATGCGGACCGACCGCGGTGTACGTGGCATGGGGTGCGGGTCCTGCTCGGGCTCAGCCGTACAACGCTTCAGACCCCGGCGGCGTTCCGTTCCGCGGCGTCGAAGGTCAGGGATGCCTGCCGGTGTTCCGCCGTGGACAGCGGTGCGACCTCGAACGTCACCTTCATGTGGTGCTCGCCCTCGGTCAGGCCGGTGTCCAGCTTGCCGCCCAGCTGTTGCACGAAGGCCATGATCAGTTGCGACCCGATTCCGGCACTCAGGGTGGCGCCACCCGGCAGCGTCGCCCCGGGGTCGCGCCTGCTGTTGATCACCTCGAGCACGGCATCGCTGCCGCCGGACCGTTTCAGCCGCACGGTCAGCTTTCCGGGATGGTCGCGGCTGGCTCCGGCATGCTTGAGCGCGTTGGTCAGCGCCTCGGCCAGCAGGAGCGACAAGGGCACCGCCTGATCGGGCACCAGCCGCAGATCGTCGACGTCGTTCAGCACGGCGAAGGGCTTTTCCGGTCCGGACGCGATCGCCATGATCTGCCGCACGATATCGGGGATCAGCTCGCGCGCGCGCACGTCGGCAAGACCGCTGGTCTGGTAAAGGCCCCGGTGCACGGTCGCAAGGCTCATGATCCGTTCCTGCAGGTTCTTCAGCAGGACCCGCGCCTCGTCGCTGCGGGTGCTGCGGATCTGGATGTTCAGGATCGACGAGATCAGCTGCAGATTGTTCTTCACGCGGTGGTGCACCTCGCGCAAGAGCACCTCTTTCTGGTGGACCAGATCTTCCAGCTCGGCCTCGCTGCGGGTGACGCTTTCGGTCATCGACGCATAGGCCGTGGCCAGTTCGTCCAGCTCGAACGGCGCGTTCTTCAGGTCCAGCGCCAGAAGCCGCCGGTCGCCGCGCGCAAAGCTGATGATCGAGCGGTGCAGCGTGCGCACATAGCGGGTGACCAGATACTCGGCCGCGACCGCCGCCCCCAACAGCCCGGCCACCCACATCAGCAAGGTCGGCAGATAGGGGGCCAGCGCGGCACCAAGGGACTGCGCTTCGCGCAGAAAGCTGCTCATCAGGTAAAGCTCGCCCGGCACGATCGGCACGACGGCATAGGTCATCATCAAGCCGCCGGAGGACCGGGCCTGAAAGACCGACGACTCGGTTCCGGCAAAGTCCGGCAGCGGCCGCTCGCCGGGCAATTGCGCCGCAACCGCGCCCGGCTCGATGTTCGAAGTCAGGACGGTTCCTTCAGCGTCGAAAGTCCAGAACAGGACCGAACTGGTAAGCTCGTCGCGAACCTCGAACGCTCCGAAACGAAGCTCTTTCAGCACGTTATGCGGCAGCGAGATCGACACGAACCCGATATGGGCCCCGTCCCGGTCAAAGACCGGATGCGAGATTCCCAGCACGCTGGTTCCCGAGATCGGCCCCCCGGGATTGACCGCAAAGGCCGGTTCCCGCGCTGCCAGAACGTTCCGGAACGCCGGCAGGTCGGAAAAGTCGAAGGGCGCGTCCGCCGTCGAGCAGGTCATCAGACCGTCAAGCGGAATGAAGGCGACCAGCGAGGCCGTCGGTTCCACCGCCTGCACGTCCCGCATCAGGGCGTTGCAGGCCTGCGGGTCGTCGAGCACCTCAGGCACCGCAGCGGCAAGTCCGCCCGCCATCCCGCGCATCTGGCGGATGAGGCCGGTTTCCGCCAGCGCCGACTGCACGGTCGCCCCCATCAGCGCAATCTCGCTGTGGGCCTGCACTTCTTCCGCCAGTGCGTTGGTCTGGAAAAACGCGATGAACCCGGCGGGAAGCAGGGCCAGCGCCAGGATGATCGCGAACCGGATCGCCAGCCGTGACGCATAGGGCCGGTTGGCACCCGGCGTCATGCAGCCTGCATCCCCGTCCGGCCCATCGCGGACAGCGAAGCCTGTTCCGTGTCGGGAAAGGCATCCTCGCCCTTGGCCAGCCCCATCAGGTCGGCCAGCCGCTTGCGCGCCCGGCTGGCCCGGCTTTTCACCGTGCCCACGGCGACACCCAGCATCCCGGCGGCCTCTTCGCAGGAAAAGCCCGAGGCGCCCACCAGCGTCAGCACTTCGCGATGTTCGGTGGAAAGCTGGTCGAAGGCGCGCTGAAAGTCGCGGTAGGCCAGGCGCCCGTCATGGTCGGGGTTCACGTACAAGCCCATCGCATGGATGCCTTCGGGGTCGGCCACCTCGCGCCGGCCCTTGCGCAGCGCGGAATAGAAGGTGTTGCGCAGGATGGTGAACAGCCAAGCCTGCAGGTTGGTGCCGTCGGTGTATCTTTCAAAGTTCGTCCAGGCCTTGACGATGGTGTCCTGCACCAGATCGTCCGCCGATGACCGGTTGCGGGTCAGGCTCATCGCAAAGGCCCGCAGCGATGGCAGATGCCGGATCAGGGCGTCGCGCGGGTCTGGCAGCCCGGGTGCGGTCATGTCTGGCACCCGTCGTCGTCCTGGGCCTCCTTCTGCCCGGCGGTCTGGCGCAACTGCTCCAGCAGCTGGGTCAGCCGGTCGGGGATCGGCTCGTTCAGGGTGTCGTCGTAGATGCGCCGCAGGTTTTCGTCGATCTGGCGGCGGACCTTCGATCTGGGATCATTCTCTGCCATGTCGGAATACATCTTTATTGCACTCGCCCCGTTTACCATGGAACCGAACGCGCGACCAAAGCGTTTGGTTCCGGTAATTCCGCGCCCAGAGGAGACAAAGGTCGATGCAAGCCCAGGTCCTGCCGGATCAGGTCGCCGCCATCAGCGGCAACCTGAAATACCTGCGTCGCTATGCCCGCGCGCTGACCGGCAATCAGGGAACCGGCGACCGGTTCGCCGCCGCGACGCTGGAGGCGATCCTGGAAGACACGGGCGCTCTGGCCGGCGATCCCGACGTGAAGGTCGGTCTGTTCCGCGCCTTTCATCTGGTCTGGTCCAGCGCCGGGGCCCCGACGGGCGAGCCGGACACCCGCTTTTCCGCCGTGGCGCAGGCGCATATGGCCAATCTGACGCCCCACACGCGCGAAACCCTGCTGCTGCACGCCATCGAAGGCTTCACCATGGCCGAGATCGCCCGGATCATGCAGACCGACGACACCCATGTCGCCAGCCTTCTGGACACGGCGGTCCGCGAGATCCAGTCGTCGGTCTGCATGATCCGGGCGATCT
>Ga0209103_1000133_pt1 | contig 22132 bp, 21 predicted proteins | sample 4C3metaG_FD_184152 | JGI IMG/M metagenome (GOLD analysis project Ga0209103, IMG submission 184152) | Freshwater bacterial and archeal communities from Indian Creek, Illinois, USA - 4C3 metaG (SPAdes) (version 2) | ecosystem: Environmental > Aquatic > Freshwater > Unclassified | place: USA...
TCGCCGATCTGGAACGCCAGGCGGGCCTGATGGCGCTGGCCCAGTCGGACGCGCGCAAGCTTCTGCATGACGACCCCGGGCTGGCCTCGCCGCGCGGGGCGGCGGCGCGGGCGCTGCTGTGGCTGATGGACCAGGAACGCGCGTTGCAGTTGATGAGCGTGGGCTGAGGCCCGATCCCGCAGCCGGGGCCGGTTGTTTCGTTTTTGTTTGCGAATGTTCTTAAAAAGTTCTTTACGCCGAGCGTGGAATGTGAGAACAATACGGCAACATAAACGGAGGACAGGATGAAACAGACCGTGACGACCTTGCTGACCCAGCCCGCCCGGGCGGCGGTGGAAGATCTCCTCGGCCTTGTGGCGCTGTTTGCCGTCGTTTTCGCGGTGCTGTCGCTGCCCGGCACCCTCTGAGCCTGTCTGCCCCGCGCACTGTCGCCCGCGGGCGACGGCCTTGCCGCCATCCCCGGATGGTCCGCCGTCGCCGGTCCAGCTGCGCCACTGCCGCCGCCGTCCCCCCCCGGGGACGCGCGGCGGTTTTTTTCATGCGGCGGCCTCGGCCGCCTCCATCGCGGCGCAGGTCGCATCGAGCGCCAGAAGGATCGAGGCGTGGCGGTTCTTGTAGCCTTGCGCGGCGCGCAGCACCTCGAACTGCCCGAAGGGCGCGGCCGGGGCAGGGCCATCGTCGCGCAGCATGGCGGCCAGCGCCGCGCGGGCCTGGTGCAGCTCGGCCAGGCTGCGACCGAGGACCGCCGCGCCAAGCACCGCCGCCGCCGCCTGGCCAAGCGCGCAGGCCTTCACGTCCTGCGCGAAAGCGGCGATGCGGCCGTCCCGGACCACCACATCCGCGGTCACGGTCGAGCCACAAAGCGGCGAGCGGCGGCGGGCCGTGCCCTGCGGGGCGGGCAGGCGGCCAAGATGCGGGACATCGGCCGCCAGCGCGAGGATCCGGGTCGAGTAGAGCTTGAAAAGGTCGCTGTCGCGCATGGAACATCCCCGACTGCACGGATATGTAGACCGCCACAGCCACCCTGCCAAGGAGGCAGCCATGCGCTTCGACCCGTCCAGCCTGACCTATGACGCCCGGGGGCTGATCGCCTGCGTGGCGCAGGACCACGCCTCGGGCGAGGTGCTGATGCTGGCCTGGATGAACGAGGCCTCGGTCGCGGCGACGCTGGCGACGGGGCGGGTGACCTATTGGTCACGCTCGCGGGGGGCGTTCTGGGTGAAGGGCGCGACCTCGGGGCACCATCAGCGGCTGGTCGAGCTGCGGGTCGATTGCGATCGCGACGCCCTGCTGGCCCTCGTGCAGCAGGAGGGGCCGGCCTGCCACACCAACCGGCGGTCGTGTTTCTACACGGCGATCCGGGCGGGCGAGGAGGTCGAGATCATCCTGCCTGACCACAGTGAGAAAGACTGACTTTATATTGTTTTGCAATATCTTGCGCGTTGAACTCAAGGAGCCGGCAACCCGACCATCCGGCGGATGTCGGCGGGGGTGAGGCCATCCCCGCGATACTTCGAGATCGCGCGGGCATCGTCGCGCTTGGCCAGACGCTTGCCGCCCGCATCTCGGATCAGGCGGTGGTGGTGGTAGACCGGCGTCGGCAGGCCGAGGAGCCGTTGCAGGATGACCTGCACCGGGGTGAATTCGAACAGATCCTCGCCCCGGATCACATGGGTCACGCCCTGGGTTGCATCGTCGAAGGCCGAGGCGAGGAAATAGGCGACGATATCCTCGCCCTTGCGCGAGAGGATGACGTCGCCGATCTGCCGGAGCGCCTGGCCGGGCTCGACAGGGTGGATGCCGGGCCGGGCCGGGCCGGTCTCGGCGAAGGCAAGCCGCCCGTGGTCCGGGCCCGGGCGCCCCCCCTCCCCATCCTTCCCCAACGCGGGGGGAGGGAGGCTCCCGGCATCGCGAGGGTCGCGCGCAACCGCGTCCAGCAGCGCGAAGGCGGCGGCGAGATCCAGGCGCAGCGCGTCGCCGGGCCTGCGCGAGGCCATCGGGCGACCGCGGCAGGTGCCGGGGTAGAGGCTGAAGGCAACGCCCTCCTGCGGGGCGGCAAGGGCGGCGCGGATGTCCGAGCGGGTGCAGGAGCAGGGATAGAGCAGGCCCGTGTGCTCAAGAGCTTCGAGGCGGGTGTTGTAGTCGGCGATGTGCTGCGCCTGGCGATGGACCCCGCCGTCCCAGGTCAGGCCCAGCCAGTGCAGGTCTTCCCGGATCAGCGCATCGTATTCGGGTTTGCAGCGTTCAAGGTCGGTATCCTCCATCCGCAGGAGGAACCGGCCCCCGGCGGCGCGGGCCATGTCATGGGCAAGGATCGCGGAATAGGCGTGGCCGAGGTGCAGCGGGCCGGTCGGCGAAGGGGCGAAGCGGGTTACGAAAGCCATGCGGTGAAGGCCGCCTTGGCGCGGTCGGTATAGGCCTTGTAGCGGGTGGTGCGGCCCCGGCGCCCGCCCCGGGCGTCGATGGGCGGGAAGAGGCCGAAGTTCACGTTCATCGGCTGGAAGGTTTTCGCCTCGGCCCCGCCGGTGATGTGGGTGACAAGCGCCCCCATCGCGGTTTCGGCGGGCGGCGGGGGCAGGGTTTCGCCCCTGATCTCGGCGGCGGCCATGCGCCCGGCCAGAAGGCCCATCGCGGCGGATTCGACATAGCCCTCGACGCCGGTGATCTGGCCGGCAAAGCGCAGATGCGGGTGCAATTTCAGCCGAAGCTGGGCGTCCAGCAGCGTCGGCGCGTTGATGAAGGTGTTGCGGTGGATGCCGCCCAGCCGGGCAAAGCTGGCGTCCTGCAAGCCGGGAATCATCTTGAAGACAGTGGTTTGCGCGCCGTATTTCATCTTGGTCTGGAAGCCCACGATGTTGTAGAGCGTGCCGAGCCGGTTGTCGCGACGCAGCTGGACCACGGCATGGGGCTTGACGGTCGGATCATGCGCGTTCGTCAGGCCCACCGGCTTCATCGGCCCGTGGCGCAGGGTCTCGCGCCCGCGCATCGCCATTACCTCGATCGGCAGGCAGCCGTCGAAATAGCCGGCCGTCTCGCCCTCGCGGAACTCGGTCTTCTCGGCCGCCAGCAGCGCGTCGATGAAGGCCTCGTATTGGTCGCGGGTCATCGGGCAGTTGATGTAGGCGCGGCGTTCCGCCTCGGTCTCGCCCTTGTCATAGCGGCTTTGCATCCAGGCCTGGCCCATGTCGATGCTGTCGGCATGGACGATGGGCGCGATGGCGTCGAAGAAGGCGAGCGCCTCGGCGCCGGTCGCGGCCTGGATCGACCGGGCGAGGGCCGGGCTGGTCAGCGGGCCGGTGGCGATGATCCAGTGGCCGGATGAGGGAAGCTCGGCAACTTCTTTATAAGACGTGGAAATCAGCGGATGGGATTTCAGCCGCGCGGTCACGGCTGCGGCGAAGGGATCGCGATCGACCGCGAGCGCCCCCCCGGCGGGGAGGCGGTGCGCCTCGGCCATTTCCATCACCAGGCTGCCGGCGGCGCGCATTTCCCAGTGCAGCAGGCCGACGGCGTTCTGTTCGTGGTCGTCCGAGCGGAAGGAGTTCGAGCACACCATCTCGGCGAAGTCGCCGGTGCGGTGCGCGAAGGTCTTCACCGCTGGCCGCATTTCGTGCAGGACCACTGGGACGCCGGCCTTCGCGGCGGCCCAGGCGGCCTCGGACCCCGCCATGCCGCCGCCGATGATGTGCAGGGTGTCATTCATGGCGGCGGTCTAGGCGGTTTTGCGGGCGTTGAAAAGCCTGGGTCAGCGCTTGTCGAGCGCGAGCTTTCCCGCGCCATGGGCGAAGATCATCAGGAAGGCGGCCGCGACGCCGAGGTTCTTGAAGAAGGCCTGCATCTGCATCACGTCGTCGGGGTGCAGATGGTAGAGCACCGCGGTCGCGACGCAGAAGGCGGCGCCGAGCAAAGCCATGATGCGGGCCTGAAAGCCGATCAGCATCGAGAGGCCGAGGAGGATCTCGAACACGATCGTGGGCCAGGCGAGGAAGCCGGGCAGGCCGCCCGTGGTGATGAAGCCTGCGAGGCCCGGCACATCGGCGATCTTGGAGATGCCGGCCGGGATGAACATCGCGGCGAGAAAGAGCCGGGCGAGAAGGGGGGCGTAGGTCTGGAGCGGTTGCATGCGGGATCCTTGCGGTTGGCGATCGGGTGGATGGGCGTGAGCATATCCGCGCCGATCATGGCGCAAATTCCGCGAAGGGGAAGGGTGTCTCTGCGGCGGCGCACCGAAAAAGGCCTAGGCCTGGCGCAGGCGGGCGCGGTGGGCGGCGGTGAAGGCGGCGGGGTCGCGGGTGTCGTGGCCAAGGGCGGCGGCCTTGCGGAAAAAGCCGGGGGCGGGCAGGTGGTCGGGCGAAAGGCGCTGACGCAGGAGCGCGGCGCGGAAGGGTTTGCCGCTTGCCGCGTCCGCCTCCATCAGGGCTTCGAGCCGGGCGGTGAGATCGGCCATGCGCAGGTCAAGCGCGCGGGCAAGCTCGCCGTAGGTGATGGTCTGGCCCGCCGCCGCGAGGGCTGCGAGCCGGGCTTCAAGCCGCATCGCCCTGGTCGGCGACGCGGGCGACCGAGACCACGTCCTCATCGGCGGCGAGGGTGAAGACCTTGACCCCGCCCGCCGAGCGCGAGCGGAAGCTGATCTGGTCGACCGGCACGCGGATCGACTGGCCGGTGGAGGTGGCCAGCATGATCTGGTCGGACAGCGTGACCGGGAACGAGGCGATGATGCGGCCGCCGCGGGGGCCCGGCGAGATGGCCTTGACGCCCATGCCGCCGCGGCCGCGGACCGGGTAGTCGTGGCTGGACGAGAGCTTGCCCGAGCCGCCCCGGGTGACGGTGAGGATCAGGTCTTCGGCTGCCGACATCCGGGCGTAGCGGTCGGGGGAGAGCTGGCCGGCTGGCACCGTTTCTTCCTCGTCGTCGGCCTCGTCCTCGGTCACGCCGGCCATCAGGCGGCGCTGCTTGAGGTAGGCGGCGCGTTCCGAGGGGTCGGCCTCGAAGTGGCGGATGATCGCCATCGAGACGACGCGGTCGCCCGCCGCCAGCCGGATGCCGCGCACGCCGGTGGATTCGCGCGAGCGGAACACGCGTATCTCGGTGGTGGGAAAGCGGATCGCGCGGCCGGCCTCGGTGACCAGCATCACGTCGTCGTTCTCGTCGGCGATGGCGGCGTTCACCAGGGTGGTGCCCTCGGGCAGCTTCATCGCGATCTTGCCGTTGCGCATGACATTGGTGAAGTCGGAAAGGTCGTTCTGGCGCACGTCGCCGTCAGAGGTGGCAAAGACGATCTGCAAGCTGGCCCAGTCGTCCTCGGGCACGTCGACCGGCATCAGCGCGGCGATCGAGACGCCGGTCTCGATCGGCAGGATGTTGACCAGCGCCTTGCCCTTTGCGGTGCGGCCGGCCAGCGGCAGGCGCCAGGTCTTGAGCTTGTAGACCATGCCATGGGTGGTGAAGAACAGAAGCCAGGTGTGCGTGTTCGCGACGAAAAGCGTGGTGACCACGTCGTCTTCCTTGGTCTGCATCGACGAAAGGCCCTTGCCGCCGCGGTTCTGCTGGCGGAACTCGGCCAGGGGGGTGCGCTTGATGTAGCCGCCCGAGGTGATGGTCACGACCATGTCCTCGCGCTCGATCAGGTCCTCGTCCTCCATGTCGCCGGACCAGTCCACGATCTCGGTGCGGCGGGGGACGGCGAAAAGCGCCTTCATCTCGGTCAGTTCGGCCGCGATGATGGCCATGATCCGCTCGCGGGAGCCGAGGATGTCGAGGTAGTCCTTGATCTTGAGGGCCAGGTCTTCCAGCTCGTCGGTGACCTCCTTGACGCCGAGCGCGGTCAGGCGTTGCAGGCGCAGCTCGAGGATCGCGCGGGCCTGCACCTCGGAGAGGTTGTAGGTGCCATCCTCGTTGATCGGGTGCGAGGGGTCGTCGATCAGCTTGATGTAGGGTGCGATGTCGTGGGCGGGCCAGCGGCGGGTCATCAGCTTCTCGCGCGCCTCGGCGGCGTCGGCAGAGGCGCGGATGGTGCGCACGACCTCATCCACGTTCGAGACCGCGACCGCGAGGCCGCAGAGAACGTGGCTGCGTTCGCGCGCCTTGCGCAGTTCAAAGGCGGTGCGACGCGCGACAACTTCCTCGCGGAAAACTATGAAATAGCTGATGAAATCGCGCAGCGTCAGTTGCTCGGGCCGCCCGCCGTTCAGCGCCAGCATGTTGCAGCCGAAGCTGACCTGCATCGGCGTGAAGCGGAAGAGCTGGTTCAGCACCACATCGGCGGTCGCGTCGCGCTTGAGCTCGATCACCACGCGCACGCCGATCCGGTCGGATTCGTCGGCGACGTTGGAGATGCCCTCGATCTTCTTTTCGCGCACCATCTCGGCGATGATCTCGATCATCCGGGACTTGTTCACCTGATAGGGAACCTCGTCGATGATGATGGCGAAGCGGTCCTTGCGCAGCTCCTCGATATGGGTTTTCGCGCGGATGATCACCGAGCCGCGCCCTTCGAGATAGGCCTTGCGCGCGCCGGAGCGGCCGAGGATCAGCGCGCCGGTCGGGAAATCCGGCGCGGGGATCAGCTCCATCAGCGCCTCGCCGGAAAGGTCGGGGTTGGCGATCAGCGCCAGCGTGCCGTCGATCACCTCGCCCAGGTTGTGCGGCGGAATGCGCGTGGCCATGCCGACGGCGATGCCTTCGGCGCCGTTGACCAGCATGTTGGGATAGCGCGCGGGCAGGACGGTCGGCTCGCGGTCCTTGCCGTCGTAATTGTCCTGAAACTCGACCGTGTCCTTGTCGATGTCGGCGAGCAGAAAGGCGGCGGGCCGGTCCATCCGCACTTCGGTATAGCGCATGGCGGCGGCGTTGTCTCCGTCCATCGAGCCGAAATTCCCTTGGCCATCAAGGAGTTTCAGCGACATGCTGAAAGGTTGCGCCATCCGCACGAGGGCGTCGTAGATCGCGGAATCGCCATGCGGGTGATACTTGCCCATCGTGTCGCCGACCGGGCGGGCGGACTTGCGGTAGGGCTTGTCGTGGCTGTTGCCGGATTCGTGCATGGCGAACAGGATGCGGCGGTGGACGGGCTTGAGCCCGTCGCGCAGGTCGGGGATGGCGCGCGACACGATGACGCTCATCGCATAGTCGAGATAGGCGGTCTTCATCTCGGCCGCAATGTCGACCGACGGGCCGAAATAGGCGGGACGGTGCGGCGGTTCTTCGGTTTTTTCAGTGTCTTCCGGGATATCCGCCACGATGCGTCAGGCCTTTTCTGCGGTCTCAATATCGAGCAGCGGGCAGGATACACCAATCAAGCCATGGGGTGCAATGGCGCGCGGGCCCGGGGCTGGCAGCCGGGAGAGGTGAGTGACAACATATTGTTTTCATTGAAACTTAACCAGGACATGGCATGTTTGTGACAGACAGGCGGAAAGGAGGCGGACAATGGCCGCAAGCGAGACGGAGAAGATGCTGAAGGGATACGGCCTGACGACGGCCGAGCTTTATTACCGGATGCCGGATTATCGCAGTGTGATCAACAGCTTCATCTGGCAGGACTATGATCTGGCGCCCGATTATCCGGCGCTGTTCCGGTTCATCGAATTCTGGCAGGGCAATGTCGAGGGGCCGCTGCATTCGGTGCGTTTCACCCATCGCAAGCTGATCGCGTCCGGCGAATGGCGCAACGTGGTGGGCGAGTTCCGGCTGCATTGAGGCGAGCGGGGGCAGAGTGCCGGTCCGGCGCGGCGGTGCGGGCCGGCCCGGCGATGACCGCCCGCGAGGGCGGCAAGAGCGCTACTTGGCGCGGGTCGGGCGGTCGAAGACCTTCTTTCCCATGAGCGAGCCCACCAGGTCGACCATCAGCCGGGCCGTCATGCCCCGGTCGTCGAGGAAAGGGTTCAGTTCCACGAGGTCGAGCGAGGTCACCAGGCCGGATTCGTGCAAAAGCTCCATCACCAGATGCGCCTCGCGGAAGGTGGTGCCGCCGGGCACGGTGGTGCCGACGGCCGGGGCGATCGAGGGGTCGAGGAAATCGACGTCGAGCGAGACATGCAGCATCCCGCCCGCCGCGCGGCATTTCGTCAGGAAGGCGCGCAGCGGGGCGACGATGCCGTGCTCGTCGATCACCCGCATGTCGTTGATCTGGATGTCGCATTCCAGCATCGCGGCCTGTTCGGCGGGGTCGACCGAGCGGATGCCGAACATGCAGATCCGCGGCGCGGGGATCGGGGCGGGAAAGGGCGGAAAGGCGTCAAACCCCGCGCGCCCGGCGATGTAGGCCAGGGGCGTGCCGTGCAGGTTGCCCGAGGTGGTGGTCACCGGCGTGTGGAAATCGGAATGCGCGTCGAGCCAGAGCAGGAACAGCGGCCGGCCCCGGCCTTCGGCGAAGGCGGCCGCCCCGGCGACCGAACCGAGCGCGAGCGAGTGGTCGCCGCCCATGATGATCGGAAATCCGCCAAGGGCCAGGGCCTCCTCGACCCGGGCGCGCAGGACTTCGGTCCAGCCGAGCGTTTCGGGCAGGCCATGCACCGCCGGGTTGGGCGCGGTCGCGGCGCCGAGGCGGGGCAGGGCAAGGTCGCCCCAGTCCTCGACCGCGTGGCCTTCGGCGGCGATCTCGCGGTGCAGGCCGGCGACGCGGTAGGCGGCGGGGCCCATCAGGCAGCCGGCGCGCCGCTGGCCGCTGTCGACGGGCGCACCGATCAGGATGGTCTTGGGCATCGGATCCTCGGTTTTGCGACCGGTGTAGCGGGGGCAGGCGGCGGCTGGCAACCGCCATTGCGGCGGAAGGGCGCAGGCCTTTCAAATCCGCGCCGTTGTGCCTAGACTAGGTTGAACGGATCCGGAGGGCGTGATGATTGTCGAGCTTGGCCATTTTGCATTGATCCTGGCGCTGATGGTGGCGATCGTGCAGTCGACGGTTCCGCTGTGGGGCGCGCATCGCGACGACCCGCGGCTGATGGCGCTGGCCAAGCCGGCCGCGCTGATCCAGGTGGTTCTGGTCGGGGCGAGCTTTGCCGTGCTGACCTGGGCCTTCGTGGCCTCGGACTTCTCGCTGTCGCTGGTGGCGGGGAATTCGCACACCGACAAGCCGCTGATCTACAAGATCACCGGGGTCTGGGGCAATCACGAGGGCTCGCTGCTGCTCTGGGTGCTGGTGCTGGCAGCCTATGGCGCGGCGGTCGCGCTCTGGGGCGGGAACCTGCCGGCCCGGCTGCGCGCGCGGGTGCTGGCGGTGCAGGGCATGGTCGGGGTGTCGTTCCTGCTGTTCATGCTCTTGACCTCGAACCCGTTCTGGCGGCTCGTCTCGCCGCCGCTGGACGGGCAGGACCTGAACCCGCTGTTGCAGGACATCGGTCTGGCCCTGCATCCGCCGTTCCTCTATCTCGGCTATGTCGGGCTGAGCGTGGCGTTCAGCTTTGCGGTGGCCGCGCTGATCGAGGGCAAGGTGGATGCCGCCTGGGGGCGCTGGGTGCGGCCCTGGACCCTGGCGGCCTGGGTGTTCCTGACCATCGGCATCGCGCTGGGCTCGTGGTGGGCCTATTACGAACTGGGCTGGGGCGGGTTCTGGTTCTGGGATCCGGTGGAGAATGCCAGCTTCATGCCCTGGCTGCTGTCGATCGCGCTGCTGCACAGTGCCATCGTGGTGGAGAAGCGCGAAAGCCTGAAGGCCTGGACGATCCTGCTGGCGATCATGGCCTTCGGCTTCTGTCTCATCGGGGCCTTCATCGTGCGGTCGGGAGTGATCACCTCGGTGCATGCCTTCGCCCTCGATCCCGAGCGCGGCGTGTTCATCCTGCTCATCCTCGGGGTGCTGACCGGCGGCGCGCTGATCCTGTTCGCGCTGCGGGCGGGGGCATTGGAGGCGCGCGGCATCTTCGGCACGGTCAGCCGCGAAAGCGCGCTGGTGGCCAACAACGTGCTGCTGGCGGTTGCGACCTTCGTGATCTTCGTCGGAACGCTCTGGCCGCTGGTGGCCGAGATGCTGCTGGACCGCACGCTCAGCGTGGGCGAGCCGTTCTTCAACGCCGCCTTCACGCCTTTCGTGGTGGCGCTGGCGCTGATCCTGCCGCCGGGGGCGATGCTGGCCTGGAAGCGCGGCTCGATCACGCGGAGCATGAAGCTCCTGGTGCCGGCGCTGATCCTTGCGGTGGCGCTGGCGGGTCTGGCCGTCACGATGCAGACCGAAGCGACGATCCTCGGCCCCGTGGGGCTGGCGCTGGGGGCCTGGGTGGTGTTCGGCGCGCTGACCGATCTGTGGGTGCGGGGCGGGCGTGCCGGGCTGGGCGAGCGTCTGGGGCGCCTGGCGCGGCTGCCGCGCTCGGACTGGGGCAAGGCCACGGCCCATGTCGGCGTCGGGGTCACGATCTTTGCCGTCTCGGCGATGACCGCCTGGAAGACCGAGGACATCCGGGTGGTCCAGATCGGCGAGACCTTCCCGCTGGGCGCCTACGAGGTGCGGCTTGACGACGTGCGCGAGCTCGAGGGCGTGAACTACCAGACGACCATGGGCTTTCTGACCGTGACGCGGGACGGCGCGGTGGTGGCCGAGCTGAACCCCGAGAAGCGCTATTATCCGGTGGCTTCGATGCCCACGACCGAGGCGGCGATCGACTATGCCTTCCTGCGCGACGTCTACATCGTGCTGGGCGACCGGCAGCAGTCGGGCGGCTGGGCCGTGCGCAGCTATATCGAGCCCTTCGCCAACTGGCTGTGGGCGGGCTGCATCCTGATGGCGCTCGGCGGGTTCCTGAGCCTGTCCGACCGGCGCTACCGGGTCGCGGCGGGGGCGGCGCGGCGGGAGCCTGTGGGGGTGCCGGCGGAATGAGGCGCTGGCGCAACCGGCGGTGGGCTGATGGCCTGGCCTGCGTCCTGGCGCTGGCGCTGCTTGCCACGCCGGTGGTCGCGGTGCAGCCGGACGAGGTTCTGGCCGACCCCGTGCTCGAGGAGCGCGCCCGCGACATCAGCCGCGAGATCCGCTGCCCGGTCTGCCAGAGCGAGGCCATCGAATATTCCGGCGCGCCGATCAGCCGCGATCTGCGCCTGATCATCCGCGAGCGGCTGGTGGCCGGGGACAGCGATCGCGAGGTGCTGGACTTCATCGCCGCGCGCTATGGCGAGTTCGTCCTGTTCAATCCGCGGCCCGAAGGGTCGAACCTCATTCTCTGGCTGTCGGGTCCGGTGCTGCTGCTCGTGGCGATCGGCGTGGCGGTGGCCGGGCAGCGCCGGCGGCGGCAGGCGCTGACCGAAGCGCGGCTGAGCGAGGCCGACGAGGCGCGGCTGCGGGAAATCCTCGAGCGGTAGCTCCCCGACCGGTGCGGCCGCCTCCTGCCCGGGTGCGGGCGGGGGGGGGGCGAGTGGTGCTGCCGCCCGCGCTACTTGCCGCGCGACAGCGCCGCGACGCCGGTGCGGGCGATTTCCAGCAGGCCGAGCGGGCGCATGAGATCGGCGAAGGCGTCGATCTTGTCCGGCGTGCCGGTCATCTCGAAGACGAAGCTCTCCAGCGTCGAATCGACCACGTTGGCGCGGAAGATCTCGGCCAGTTGCAGCGCCTCGACCCGGGCGGCACCCTTGCCGGCGACCTTGATCAGGGCAAGCTCGCGCTGGACGCTCGGCCCCTCGGCGGTCAGGTCGTGGACGGCGTGGACCGGCACCATGCGCGAAAGCTGTGCCTCGATCTGGTCGATCACGGCGGGGGTGCCGCGGGTCACGATGGTGATGCGGCTGCGGTGGCCGGTGTGGTCGACCTCGGCCACGGTGAGGCTGTCGATGTTGTAGCCGCGCCCCGAGAACAGGCCGATGACGCGGGCCAGGACGCCGGGCTCGTTCTCGACGATCACCGCGAGCGTATGGCTTTCCTCGAGCTGGGAATGGCTGTCGCGGAGATCATAGGCGGAATGGCTCGACGAGCCTTTCTTGATGTTCAGGGCTGACATGCGGGAGTTCCGTTCATGAGATGGCCGGCTGGCCGGGCGTGTCGCGGGTGGGCGCCAGGATGTGGCGCATGAGGACGGCAAGGCTGACGGCGAGGATCGGGGTGATGATCACCGCGCCAAGCCAGCGCCCATGGGTGAAGTCGAGAAAGACGTTCAGCGCCTGCAAGGCCGCGCCGAACCACAGCAGACCGAGCAGGACCAGATGCAGCGGCCGGGCGCGCAGGACCCCGGCGCGCAGCAGAAAGAGGCCGATCACCGCCATGAAGGCGGCCTCGTAGTACCACAGATACGGCGCCGAAAGCAGGATCGCCAGCAGCAGGCCCGCGGCCCTGGCATCGAACCCCGCGCGGGGGCTGCGCCAGAGCAGGAACAGCAGAACCGCCGAAAGCAGCGTCACCACCCCTTGCGCGGTGATGGCGCCCTGGGCCGAGAGCCCGAGCATGGTGAACAGATGGTACGGGCCGACGATCAGGAAGAGATCGTCGATCGAGACCAGCAGGCGCCCGGACTGCTCGGCCAGGCGTTCGGCGAGCAGCGGCCAGTAGTCGATCCCGAACACCAGCGTCGGCAGGGCCGCGAGCAGCAGCGCGGTCACGGTCGCGGCAAGGATCGTGCGCCACAGGCCCGCGGCGAGCAGCGCAAGCGGGATCATCAGGCCAAGCTGCGGTTTCAGGGTCAGGCAGCCGATGAAGATGCCGGCCAGGATCCAGCGCTGGCCGCGCAGCGCGGCGAGGGCGGCCACCAGGCCGGCGAGCCAGATCAGGCTGTTCTGCCCGAGGATCAGGGCGGGAATGTAGGCGGGCGCGAGGATCAGCGCGACCCAGACCGTCCGCGAGCCGGCGGCGAAGGGGCGCAGGGCCCAGGCCAGCAGCGCGACCGAGACCAGGCTCGAAAGCAGGAAGGCCGCCGCAAAAGACATCCAGCCGAAGGGCGCGATCAGGATCAGGTAGCCCGGGGGGTAGAGCCAGGGCATCCAGGCCTCGGGGCTGACGCCGTGCTCGGCCCCGAGGCGGGCCATGTCGAAGCTCGCCAGCGCCTCGCCCGCCAGGGCCAGGCGCGCGGCCGCCCAGAACACGCGGAAATCCATGTCGAGCGCGCGGGTTGCGTCCTCGGCGGTGATCAGGAACGCCGTCATGTGGACGAGCGCGACCGTGATCGCGGTGAGGCCGGCGCCGAGGATGACCACCGCCAGGAGGACGCGCCTGTCCGCGAAGGCGCGCAGGCGCGCGTCGGCGGTCGCGATGGCGGCGGCGGACTGCATCACCCGCCCCGGCCGGGGCGGAGCGCCGCGATCCGACCGGTCGCGCGCCGCGTCACACCAGCACCGCGCCCTTGGCGCCGATCACGCCCTGGGTGTCGGCATCGCCCAGCAGCATCTCGTTGTGCGGCTTGCCCGAGGGGATCATCGGAAAGCAGTTCTCGTGCTTTTCCACCAGGCAGTCGAAGATCACCGGGCCGTCGTAGCGCAGCATGTCCAGGATCGCGTCGTCGAGGTCTTTCGGGTCGGCGCATCTGATGCCCTTGCAACCGAAAGCCTCGGCCAGCTTGACGAAATCGGGCAGGCTTTCGGACCAGCTGCTGGAATAGCGCTCGCCGTGCAGCAGTTCCTGCCACTGGCGCACCATGCCGAGGCGTTCGTTGTTCAGGATGAACTGCTTGACCGGGGCGCGGAACTGGACGGCGGTGCCCATCTCCTGCATGTTCATCAGCCAGGACGCCTCGCCCGCGACGTTGATCACCAGCGCCTGCGGATGGGCGATCTGCACGCCGATCGAGGCGGGCAGGCCGTAGCCCATGGTGCCAAGGCCTCCGCTCGTCATCCAGCGGTTCGGATCCTCGAAACCCAGGAACTGCGCCGCCCACATCTGGTGCTGGCCGACCTCGGTGGTGATGTAGCGGTCGTGCCCGCGGGTCAGCGCCTCGAGCCGTTCCAGCGCGTATTGCGGTTTGATCGTGGTGGTGGAGTTCTTGTAGGTCAGGCATTTCACCGCGCGCCAGTCGTCGATCTGCGCCCACCACCTTGCCAAGCCCTCCGTGTTCACCCGGCTGCCGCGGGCGCGCCATTGGCGCAGCACCTCTTCCAGCACCTGGGCGATGTCGCCGACGATCGGCACATCGACGCGGATCACCTTGTTGATCGAGGACGGGTCGATGTCGATGTGGGCCTTCTTCGAGCGGGGCGAGAAGTCCTTGATCCGCCCGGTGATCCGGTCGTCGAAGCGGGCGCCGATGTTGATCATCGTGTCGCAGCCGTGCATCGCGAGGTTCGCCTCGTAAAGCCCGTGCATCCCGAGCATCCCGAGCCAGTTCTGCCCCGAGGCCGGATAGGCCCCGAGGCCCATCAGGGTGGAGGTGACCGGAAAGCCGGTTTCCGCCGCCAGCGCGCGCAGCAGCTGGCTGGCGCGGGGGCCGGAGTTGATCACGCCGCCGCCGGTGTACAGGATCGGGCGTTCGGCCTGCTCGATCAGCTCGACCAGGCGGGCGATCTGGGCGGGGTCGCCCTCGGTGCGGGGCTGGTAATGGCTGACCCGCGCGGCCTCGGCGGGGGTGTAGTCGGCGGTGGCGAATTGCACGTCCTTGGGGATGTCGACCAGCACCGGGCCGGGGCGGCCGCGGGTGGCGACATGGAAGGCCTGGTGGATGGTGTCGGAGAGTTTCGCCGTGTCCTTGACCAGCCAGTTCATCTTGGTGCAGGGGCGGGTGATGCCGACGGTATCGGCCTCCTGGAACCCGTCGGTGCCGATCATGAAGGTCGGGACCTGGCCGGTCAGCACCACGAGCGGGATCGAATCCATCAGCGCATCGGTCAGGCCGGTCACCGCATTGGTGGCACCGGGGCCGGAGGTGACAAGCACCACGCCGGGCTTGCCCGTGCTGCGCGCATAGCCTTCGGCCATGTGGACGGCCCCCTGTTCGTGGCGCACCAGGATGTGGCGGATGTCGTTCTGCTGGAAAAGCTCGTCATAGATCGGCAGCACGGCACCGCCGGGATAGCCGAAGATCACCTCGACGCCCTGGTCCTTCAGCGCCTGGATCACCATTTTCGCGCCGGTCATCTGCCTTGCCATTTCCGCCTCTCCTTCGCGCAACAAAAAGCCCCCGGAAGTTTCCTTCGGGGGCGCATGGGAACCTGATGGGTCAACCGTCACCGGCCCATGCGCATCTTTCCTACGATGACAAGTCCGAGGACCATCGGCCTGACCTTTCATGTTCGGATGGAACTTTAGGCCGGGGTATGGCGGGCGTCAACTGGATTTGCAAACAGAAAATGTCGCCGGACGGCAGGCCCTTGAACTTTTCTTGCGGCGCGCTGCGGTCTTGTCGCAACTATCGCAAATGTCGGCCGCGCATCGGTCGGCAAGCCTCGGGCCGGGCGCAAGGGGTCGCGAAAGCCCCGCCGGAATCCGACCCCGGCGCGCTGCCGCCACCGGGCATGGCTTGACGGTCTCGCCTCGGCGATCCACACAGCAGCCAGGGAGGACTTCCATGCAACGACGCAAATTCCTGACCGCCGCCGGCATCGGCGGAGCCGCGGCCCTGGCCGCTCCAGCCATCGCGCAGACCGCGCCGAAGGTCAGCTGGCGCCTGACCTCGGGCTTTCCCCGGGCGCTGGACACGATCTACGGCGCGGCCGAAGACTTTGCGCGCTATCTCGGCGAGGCGACCGACGGCAATTTCCAGGTCCGGCCCTTTGCCGACGGCGAGATCGTGCCGATGGCGGAGGCGGCCGATGCGGTCGCGGCCGGGACGGTCGAGATGGCCCATACGGCCAGCGGCTACTTCTGGGACAGCAACCCGACCTTCGCGCTGGGGACGGCGGTGCCCTTCGGGCTGAACGTGCGCGGACTGAATGCCTGGAACTACCACGGCGGCGGCATCGACATGCTGAACGCCTTCTATGCCCGGCAGAACCTGATCGGCTTTCCCGGCGGCAACACCGGCGCGCAGATGGGGGGCTGGTGGCGCAAGGAGACCAACACGCTGGCCGATCTTGCGGGGGTCAGGATGCGCATCGGCGGCATCGGCGGCCAGGTGATGGCGGCGCTGGGCGTCGTGCCGCAGCAGCTAGCTGCCGACGCGATCTTTCCGGCGCTGGAGCGTGGCACGATCGACGCGGCCGAATGGGTCGGGCCCCATGACGACGTGAAGCTGGGGCTGCACAAGGTGGCGCCGTACTACTACTATCCGGGCTTCTGGGAAGGCGGCGCGATGCTGCATTTCCTGATCAACCTCGAGCAGTGGAACGCGCTGCCGAGGGCCTATCAGGCCATCCTGCGGGCGGCGGCGGCGCAGGCCAATACGGTGATGCTGGCGAAATACGACATCCGCAACCCGACCGCGCTGCGCGCGCTGGTCGCGGCCGGGGCGCAGCTGCGGCCCTATCCCGAGGAGGTCATGACCGCGGGCCTGGCGGAGGCGAACCGGCTTTACGCCAGGCTGTCGGCCGAGAACGCCGATTTCAAGGCCATCTTCGAAAGCCAGCAGGCCTACCGAAACGAGGCCAACCTGTGGAACCAGCTGGCCGAATACACCTTCGACACGTTCATGATCCGCAATCGCCCGCGCGGGTAGCAGTCCGCCGGGACGCCCGGCAAGCTGCGCGTCGGCTGCGCTTTGGCGGAGCGCTAGCTGCCCGAGCGGGTCTCCCCCGGCCGGGCTTGCCATGGCGGGCGATCGGGCGCGCGCGTGTCGGGCAGGCTGATCCGCGCCACCTGCTCGGCGATCGGGTCGACCGAGAGCGGGTGCAGGTCGATGCCGTGCCGGCTGGGGTCGCCGAGGTCGCGCCATTGCCCGGCCTTGTAGATCTCGACCGCCGCGAAGCCCGCCTTGTAGCCCATCTTGCGGCTGCCCGGCACCCAGTAGCCGAGATAGACGTAAGGCAGCCCCGCCTCGCGCGCGATGGCGATGTGGTCGAGGATGACATGGGTGCCAAGGCTCAGCGCGGCCAGGTCGGGGTCGAAGAAGCTGTAGACCATCGACAGGCCGTCGTCGAAGACATCGGTCAGGCAGACCGCGGCGAGGGGGCTGCCACGTTCGCCCGCCTGCGCGGGGCGGGTGTATTCGATGACGCGGCTCTTGATCGGGGTCTCCTCGATCATCGCGGCGAATTCGAAGATGTCCATGTCGGCCATCCCGCCATCGGCGTGACGCTGGTCGAGGTAGCGGCGGAAGAGGGCGAACTGGTCTTCGGTGGCCCAGGGGCTGGTGGCGTTGCGGCGCAGCGCCCGCGCGCGCCGCAGGATCCGCCGCTGCGAGGCCGAGGGGACGAAATCGGCCACCCGGATGCGCGCCGAGAGACAGGCCGAGCATTCCGCGCAGGAGGGGCGGTAGAGCACGTTCTGGCTGCGGCGGAAGCCCTGTTTCGACAGCGTGTCGTTCAGCCTTTGCGCATGTTCGCCCTGCAGCGCGGTGAAGAGCTTGCGCTCCATCCGGCCCGGCAGGTAGGGGCAGGGCTGCGGCGCGGTCACGTAGAACTGCGGGGCAAGGGGAAGCGTGTGGCGCATCTGGTCCGGAACATTTGCGGATGGCGGAAGCCTAGCAAGCCTTCACGCTGCCGCCAAGCGCCGAGTTTCGCCGCATCCGGCGGCGGTTGCGCGGCTGTTCCGGGCCAGCGCCGAGGCCGAGGCCGGGCCATCGGGCGCCCCCGCCGCCGGGTGGGCGGCAGGGGCGCGCCGGTCAGTATTCGCCCGGCCGGCTGGTGTCGGCCGGTTTCGACGCGGCGGGATCGGCGGCTTCGGCCAGGGCGTCGCGGCTGGCCGTGGTGCGGGCGCGCTCGTCCATGAAGGCGTCGAACTCGGACTTGTCCTTGGAGTCGCGCAGGCGCTGGAGGAAGGCCTCGAAGGCGGCCTGTTCCTCTTCCAGACGGCGCAGCGCCCCGGCCTTGTAGGCGTCGAAGGCGTGGTTGCCGGTGGTCGACATCGGCCCGGCGCCGAAACGGCGGCCGGCGCGGTCGTCGGGATGGGCGCGGTGCTGGCCGCAGGACCGTGCGAACATCTGTTTTCCCCAGATCATGTAGGCCAGAAGGGCAAGGCCGGCGGGCCAGAAGAGGATGAAGCCGAGGACCATTGCGGCGATCCAGGCCCATCTTCCCTGCCGGTCGAGCCAGGCCTCGATCCGGCGGAGGAAGGTGCGGATGCCGCCAGGCCGGGCGGTGTCGGTGGTGCTGTGCATCGCGGTCTCCCGTGGTGGCATGTGAATAGTTTTCACATTGACGAAGATGCGCCGCCCCGGCATCGGGTTCAAGGGGGGATGTGAAACTATCTCACATCGCGCGACGCGCCGCCTGCCCGGCGGGTGACCGGCGGGCGGTTGACCCGGGCTGGCCCCCGGCGCAAGCTGCCGGTCATGAGCCTGGCCCGCCGCATCACCCGGGTGCCGATCCCGCATGACCGCGCGGCCGCTGCCGCAGCCGGTGCGGCCCTGCCCGACCTCGGGCCCGAGGTCGCCGCCCTGCTGGCGGGTGCGGCGGGGTGCAGCCCCTATCTGCGCGATCTGATGCGGCGCGAGGCGGGCTGGCTGGCCGAGGCGGCCGCCGATCCCGAGGCGGCGCTGGCGGCGGTGCTCGCCGATGCCGGGCGGGGCGAGGACCTGCCGGCGGCCCTGCGCGCGGCCAAGCGGCGGGTGGCGCTGGTGGTCGCGCTGTGCGACCTGGGCGGGGTCTGGCCGCTGGAGACGGTGACCGGGGCCCTGACCCGGTTCGCCGATCTTGCGGTGGACCTGGCGCTGCGCCGCGAGGTCGCCGAGGAGATCCGCCGCGGCAGGCTGCCGGGCGAGGGGCCCGGGGATGCCGCCACCGGCGCGGGGATGGTGGTGCTGGCGATGGGCAAGATGGGGGCGGGCGAGCTCAACTATTCCTCGGACATCGACCTGATCTGCCTGTTCGACGAGACCCGTCATCGGGGAACCGCGCAGGAGGCGCGGGCGAGCTTCATCAAGGTCACGCGGCGGATGACGGCGGTGCTGTCCGAGGTGACGGACGGCTATGTCTTCCGCACCGACCTTCGCCTGCGCCCCGACGCCAGCGTGACCCCGGTCTGCCTGTCGATGGCGGCGGCCGAGGCCTATTACGAGGCCGAGGGCCGGACCTGGGAACGCGCGGCCTTCATCAAGGCGCGGCCCTGCGCGGGCGACCTGGGCGCCGGCGCGCGCTTCCTTCGGGCGCTGACGCCCTTCGTCTGGCGCAAGCATCTGGATTTCGCGGCGATCCAGGATGCGCATGACATGCGCCTGCGCATCCGCGACCATCGCGGGCTGCATGGCCGGATCACCGTCGAGGGCCACGACCTGAAGCTCGGCGCCGGCGGCATCCGCGAGATCGAGTTCTTCACCCAGACCCGCCAGCTGATCGCGGGCGGGCGCCAGCCGGACCTGCGCGACCCGACCACGGTCGGCGGCCTTGCGGCGCTGGTGGCCAGGGGCTGGGTTCCCGACAGGGTGGGCGCGGAACTGACCGGGCTTTACCGCGCGCATCGCGAGCTCGAGCACCGCTTGCAGATGCTGAACGATGCGCAGACCCATGCCCTGCCGACAAGCGCCGAGGGCATCGCGCGCATCGCGGCCTTCTGCGGCCAGACCGAGGCCGCGTTCCGCCGCGATCTGCTGGACCGGCTGCACCGGACCGAGGCGCTGACCGAGGGGTTCTTTGCGCCCGGTGCGGCCGAGGCGCCCGGCACGGCCGAGGCGGCCCCGGACCTGACGGAGGCCGCGCGCGCCATCACCCTGGGCTGGGAAAGCTATCCGGCGCTGCGGTCGGACCGGGCGCGGGCGATCTTCCGGCGGCTGCGGCCCCGGCTCCTGCGCGAACTGGCGCGCGCGGCCAACCCCGACGAGGCGCTGGTGGCGCTGGACGGGTTCCTCGCGGGCCTGCCGGCGGGGGTGCAGATCTTTTCGCTGTTCGAGGCGAACCCGGCGCTGGTCGCGCTGATCGTCGACATCGCCGGTTCGGCACCGGACCTCGCGCGGTACCTGTCGCGCAACGCGGGGGTGCTGGACGGGGTCATCGGCGGCAGTTTCTGGGGCGACTGGCCGGGCGCGGCGGGGCTGGAGGCGGACCTTTCGGGACGGCTGGCCGCGGTCGGCGACTATGAGACGGCGCTGGACGGCGCGCGGCGCTGGATGAAGGAATGGCATTTCCGGATCGGCGTCCACCATCTGCGCGGGCTGATCGACGGCTTCGCGGCGGCGGGCCAGTATGCCGATCTGGCCGAGGCGGTGGTGCGGGTGGTCTGGCGGCTGGTCCTGGACGAATTCGCCCGGCGGCACGGGCCGATGCCAGGGCAGGGAGCGGTGGTGGTGGGGATGGGCTCGCTGGGCGCGGGGCGGCTGACCGCGGGCTCGGATCTCGACCTGATCGTGATCTATGATGCCGAGGCGGTGGAGGGGTCGCAGGGCCCGCGTCCGCTTGCCACGCGGCCCTATTATGCGCGGCTGACGCAGGCGCTGGTGACGGCGCTGACCGCGCCCATGCCGGCGGGGCGGCTCTACGAGGTCGACATGCGGCTGCGCCCCTCGGGCCGGCAGGGGCCGGTCGCGACCAGCCTGGCGAGCTTCCGCAGCTATCACGCGGCGGAGGCCTGGACCTGGGAGCATCTGGCGCTGACGCGCGCGCGGGTCCTGGCCGGCGCGCCCGCGCTGGCGGGCGAGGTCGAGACGTTCCGCCGCGGGCTGCTGGCCGCCAAGGGGCAGGGCGCGGGCGTCCGCGCCGATGTGGCGGCGATGCGCCAGCGGCTGGCGGCGGCCAAGCCCGGCCATGGCCCCTGGGACGCGAAGGCCGGGCCCGGCCGGCTGATGGAGATCGAGCTTGCCGCCGAGACCGTGGCGCTGATCGCCGCGAGCCCGGCGCGCGATGTCGAGGGCCAGATTGCGGCGGGGGCGGGCTCCATCCTGCCGGATTCGGACGCGCAGGCGCTGCTCGGCGCCTACAGGCTGCTCTGGCGGCTGCGGGCGGCGGCGCGGCTTTTGACCGACGGCGCGCTTGACCTCGGCGCGCTTGGCGAGGGCGGGCGCGCCTTCGTGCTGCGCGAGACGGGCACGACGGATGCGGCCGGGCTGGCGGCGGTCCTGGGCCAGAAGGCCGGGGCGGCGGCCGGGGCGGTCGCGCGCCTGACGGGCGAGGACGGGAAGGGCGGGCGCGATGATGGATCTGCACGAGGCTGACCCCAAGGGGCTGGTGCGGGAAGGCTACCGGATCGAGGGCATCACGCCGGGGGAATGCCGGTCGATCTTTCTCGACTGGGCGCTGTCGCTGCGCAGCGGGCTGGCGGTGCCGGATGCGGCGCGCGCGCTGCTGGCCACCTACGGGCAGGGCGCCGAGGCCGCGCATCCGGCGCATCCGATGACCACGGTCCTGACCGAGGCGCTGGCCGCCCCGGCCGCGGCGCGCCGCAAGGGCGGACGGGCCGGGCGGGTCAGCCCCCGCGGCTGAGCGCCGCCGCCTCGGCCGCAAGCGCGGTGATCGCGCTCCAGTCGCCGCGGGCCAGGGCCGCCTTCGGGGCGACCCAGCTGCCGCCGACACACAGGACGTTGTCCAGCCCGAGATAGTCGGGCGCGCGCTGCAGGCTGATGCTTCCGGTCGGGCAGAACCGGACCTGCGGCAGCGGCGCGCCGATCGACCGCAGGTAGGCCGCGCCGCCCGCCTGTTCGGCGGGGAAGAATTTCTGCACCGTGTAGCCGCGTTCGAGCAGCGCCATGATCTCGGAGGCGGTGGCGGCCCCGGGCAGCAGCGGCAGGCCCGCATCCTCGCAGGCGGCGATCAGCCGGTCGGTGGCGCCGGGCGAGACGCCGAAGCGCGCGCCCGCGGCCTTGGCGGCCCGGACATCGGCGGGGGTGAGCAGCGTGCCCGCGCCGACCACGCCGCCCGGCACCTCGGCCATGGCGCGGATCGCCTCGAGGGCGGCGGGGGTGCGCAGCGTCACCTCGAGCGCGGTCAGGCCGCCCGCGACCAGCGCCGCGGCGAGCGGGCCGGCCAGGGCCGGATCGTCGATGACGAGGACGGGGATGACCGGGGCAAGGCGGCAGATCTCGGCGGCGTGCAGTGACTGCTCGGCTGGGGTCATGGTGCGGCTCCTTCAGGCCCCGACGGGGGCGATTGCGGGGGATGGCGGGATCACGGCGCGGGATCACGGGGGCGATGCGGATGCGGCGCAAGCCTGCCGCGCGGGTGTCGGCTTCGGCATCACGTTCGGCATCAAGGCCCGGGTCAAGGCCCGGGTCAA
>Ga0209103_1000135_pt1 | contig 22085 bp, 17 predicted proteins | sample 4C3metaG_FD_184152 | JGI IMG/M metagenome (GOLD analysis project Ga0209103, IMG submission 184152) | Freshwater bacterial and archeal communities from Indian Creek, Illinois, USA - 4C3 metaG (SPAdes) (version 2) | ecosystem: Environmental > Aquatic > Freshwater > Unclassified | place: USA...
GCACGGAGCACCCCCCGCGGTGCCGGTCAGGTCGAGGAACGCCTCGTCGAGCGAGAGGGGTTCGATGGCGGGGGTCAGTTCCTCCATCATCGCCCGGATCGCGCGGCTGGCTTCGACATAGGCGGGGAAGCGGGGCTTCACCACCACCGCCTCGGGGCAGAGCTTCAGCGCCTGGAACATCGGCATGGCCGAGCGCACGCCCTTGATCCGGGCGATGTAGCAGCAGGTGGAGACGACGCCCCGCGTGCCGCCGCCGACGATCACCGGCTGGTCGCGGATGCCAGGATTGTCGCGCTTCTCGACCGAGGCGTAGAAGGCGTCGCAGTCCATGTGGGCGATCGACAGCGTGGTCAGTTCCTCATGCGCGACCATGCGCGGCGAGCGGCAGGCCGGGCAGCGCGGGGTGGCGCTGTCGGTCGTGGTCAGGCAGTCGCGGCACAGGCTGGGCATGCGGGGCAGGATAGCATCCCGCCAGCGGTCGCGCATCCGCCGCCAGGCGGCGGGCGGCCTGGCCTTGAAACACAAAAGGTCGCCCGGCGGGCGACCTCCGGATGCCGTCGCAACGGGATCAGCCGTTCACGAGATCCTTCAGCGTCTTGGCGATGGCGAACTTGACCTGCTTGTCGGCGGGTTTGGTCATCGTCTCGCCGGTGGCGGGGTTTCGGACCTGACGCTCGGGGCGGGCCTTGCAGGCGACCTTGCCGAGGCCCGGCAGGGTGATCGCGCCGCCCCCGGCGACTTCGCGCGCCACGACCGAAGCGATGGCGTCCAGCGCGGCACCGGCGGTCTTCTTGTCGCTGCCCATGGCTTCGGCCACTGCGGCCACCAACTGGGTCTTGGTCATCGGTTTGGACATGTTGTCATCCCTTGTGTTGTTCTTGGCATGAAGGCGACCCGCACGCTTGGGTGTCCCATTCCCCCCGAAACGAGGCCAGCGTCCAATCACGTTGTTTCACGGCTGAAATCAACCCCGGAACCGGTGCATTGGCGCCTTTTTACGCCGGTTTGCCGGATCACAGGAAGGCGGTTTCCTCGAAACTGCGGAGTTTGCGGCTGTGCAGGCGGGAAAGCGGGGTGTCGCGCAGGCGCTCCATCGCGCGGATGCCGATCTGGAGATGGCGGTTGACCTGGGTCTTGTAGAAGTCGCTCGCCATGCCCGGCAGCTTCAGCTCGCCATGCAGCGGCTTGTCCGACACGCAGAGCAGGGTGCCGTAGGGCACGCGGAACCGGAACCCGTTGGCGGCGATGGTGGCAGATTCCATGTCGAGCGCCACGGCCCGCGATTGCGAGAGCCGGCGGATCGGGCCGGAGTGGTCGCGCAGTTCCCAGTTGCGGTTGTCGATCGTGGCGACGGTGCCGGTGCGCATGATGCGCTTGAGCTCGTAGCCTTCGAGCCGGGTCACTTCGGCCACCGCCTGTTCCAGCGCGATCTGGATTTCGGCCAGGGCCGGGATCGGGACCCAGACGGGCAGGTCGTCGTCCAGCACATGGTCCTCGCGCAGGTAGGCATGGGCGAGGACGAAGTCGCCGAGGCTCTGGCTGTTGCGCAGGCCGGCGCAATGGCCGACCATCAGCCAGGCATGGGGGCGCAGCACGGCGATGTGGTCGGTCGCGGTCTTGGCGTTGGACGGGCCGACGCCGATGTTGACCAGCGTGATCCCCTGCCCGTCGGCGCGCTTGAGGTGATAGGTCGGCATCTGCGGCATCTTCGGCATGGGCTGGATCACCCCGTCCGGCGTCGTGATCACCTGGTTTCCCGTGGCCACGAAGGCCGTGTAGCCGCTGCCCGGATCGCCCAGCGCGGTGCGGGCATAGGCTTCGAACGCGTCGACGTAGAACTGGTAGTTGGTGAACAGGACATGGTTCTGGAAATGCTTCGGATCGGTCGCGGTGTAATGCGACAGCCGCGCCAGGCTGTAGTCGACGCGCTGCGCGGTGAACGGCGCGAGCGGGGCCGAGCCGTCGGCATAGCGCGTCATGACGCCGTTCACGATGTCGTCGTTCGTGGTGGCAAGGTCCGGGACGTCGAACACGTCGCGCAGCGCGAAGTCCATTGTCCCGTCCTGCGGCACCGACACGCCCGGATTCCCGGCCACCGCGAAATGGACCGGGATCGGCGTGTCCGAGGGCCCGACCGAGACCGCGACGCCGTGGTTCTGAACCAGCAGCTCGATCTGCTGGATCAGGTAGTTGCGAAAGAGGTCGGGGCGCGTGACCGTGGTGGCATAGGTGCCCGGGCTGGAGACATGGCCGAACGACAGGCGCGAGTCCACCTTGCCGAAGCTTGAAACCGTGAGGCGGATTTCCGGATAGGTCGCGCGCACCCTGCGGCCGGGATGCCCTTTTGCCAGGGTTTCGCCGAACTGCCGCTCCAGAAATCCGGTTGCCTCGGCATAAAGCTCGTCGAGCAACTGAACGGCGGCGGCGGCATCGGTGAAGCTCTCATGGGCGCGGTGGGGCGGGCAGAGCGTCGCGGAGGGGGGGTCGTCCTGCATCGGGAGGATCCTGCGATTGGTCCGGCATATAAGCCGAAACCGCCGGACCTTCGCAAGTGACGCCTTGATGGCACCGCCGCGCCGGGGATGAACGGGTCGCCGCCAGGGGGTCTTGCAGGCCGTCGCGCGGCGCCCGATAGTCTGCGGCATGTCAACGCTGCTTTCCCTTGGCCACGGCTACTGCGCGCAGGCGCTGGCCCGGCTTTTGATCCCGCAGGGCTGGCGGGTGATCGGCACCACGCGCAAGGCGGCAAGGGCCGAAGCCTTGCGTGCGGAGGGGGTCGAGCCGCTGCTCTGGCCTGCCGATCCTGGCCCGGCGCTGCGGCGGGCCACCCATATCCTGGCCTCGGCCGCCCCCGACGCGCTGGGTGACCCCTTCCTGCAAGCCGCGCCGGGCATTGCCGGTGCCGGGGCGACCTGGGTCGGCTACCTGTCGACGACGGGGGTCTACGGCGATCATCAGGGCGGCTGGGTCGACGAGGCCACGCCGCTCGCGCCGGTGTCGGAGCGGGGGCGCCAGCGGGTTCTGGCCGAAGCCCAGTGGCTGGCCACCGGCCTGCCGGTGCATGTCTTCCGGCTGGCGGGGATCTATGGACCCGGGCGCGGCCCGTTCGAGAAGGTGCGCGACGGCACGGCGCGGCGGGTGATCAAGCCCGGGCAGGTGTTCAGCCGCATCCATGTGGACGACATCGCGCAGGTGCTGGAGGCCTCGATCCGCCACCCGAACCCGGGGGCGGCCTACAATGTCTGCGACGACAATCCCGCCCCGCCCGAGGAGGTCCTGTCACATGCCGCCCGCTTGCTGGGCCTGCCCGACCCGCCGGCCGTCGCCTTCGACGCGGCCGATCTGAGCCCGATGGCGCGCAGTTTCTATGGCGAATCAAAGCGCACCCGCAACGACCGGATCAAGACCGAACTCGGGGTGCGGCTGCGCTATCCGGATTATCCCGCCGGGCTGGCCGCGGTGCTGCGCGCGCAGGCGCCCTGACCATTCGGCCTGCCATTCGGCCTATTCGGCCGCCACCCGCAGGGCCTGGCCGGTCAGGATCGCGTCGCTGACCATCGACAGCGCCAGCGCCGCCGCGCCATGCGCCCAGAGCAGGTCGCCCCAGGCGTGGATCTCGATCGGCGGGCGCGGACGGCCGGTGTTGATGGCCAGGTTGTCCATCTCGGCCAGGGTGTCGGCGGCATAGAGATAGTCAAAGCGCATCCGCTCGCCCGACAGGATGATCAGCGCGGGATCGAACAGGTTGATCACGTTGGAAAGGCCCACCGCCAGATAGCGGCCCGCCCGGCGGAAGATCGACTTGGCGGTCGCATTCCCGGCCTTGGCGTGGTCATAGAGGCTTTCCAGCAGCACGTTGATCGGCTGGCTTTCCTTGTGACCCCAGTTCAGCGCGGTCGTCGCCTCGCGCGCCAGGGCATAGTCGGCGACATAGGCCTCGAGGCAGCCGCGCTGGCCGCAGCGGCACAAGGCACCGTCCAGCTGCACCTTGGTGTGGCCAAGCTCCATCCCCAGGCGCCGGGCGCCGCGATAGATGCGATGGTTCATGACAAACCCCATCCCGACGCCGTGTTCGATCGTCACCACGGCAAAGTCCGACAGGCTGCGCCCCGCCCCGAACCACAGTTCGGCCAGCGCCACGAGATTGGCGTCGTTGTCGATGGTCACGGGCAGCCCGAGGCGGGTCTCGGCCAGCGCGGCGAGCGGGACCGACCGCTCGCCGAGGACCGAGGACCACAGCACCATGCCTTCGGCGCAATCGACGAAGCCGGGCACGCCGATGCCCGCGGCCGAAAGCCCGCCGCGCGCCATCCCCGCCTTGGCGCAGACCCGGTCGAGCAGGCGCTCGATGGCGTCAAGCATGTCGGCGACGGCCATGGGTCCGGGGCTGCGCGGGATGACGTCGTCGGCGATGAGGCGGCCCGCGAAATCGACGATGACGGCGGTGTGCTCGCGATCGGAAAGCTTCATTCCGGCGGCGTAATGCGCCGTGGCCCGCACCCCGAGCGCGACCGCGGGACGGCCCCGCCCGGACTCGGGCTCGCGGGCGGCGGCGACCTCCTCGATCAGCCCGACGTCGATCAGTTCGGAGGTGATCGTGGTCACGCTGGCCGGGCTGACCCCCAGGTCCTTGGCGACCTGGACCCGCGGAATGCGGCCGGAGGCGCGCACCAGATCGAACACCTGCTGACGCAGCGGGCGCTGCATCTCGGTCAGCGGCGGAATCAGCGGGCCGACGCCCCGACGCCCCTCGGTGGGCTCTGCGCGGTCGTTTGGGCGGTCGGTTGGCGGCACCATTCTTTCGGTCTCCGAATTAAATCAGGGCGTTCAGGGTGGCTTCCGGTCGTCTGCCCGTCGCGAGCATCGCAAAACCCACGCGAGGGCCCGCGCACAGAACAGTTGACCAGCGAAATTAGTTTGACAACTGAAATTGATCTTCTGGCGCAGCACAACGCCGCGGCGGGTGCGGCCAGGCCGCGTGACCGCCCCTCGACCGGCCGCAGATCGTGATGGCTGGCGAAGTTTTTTATTTTGACAACTGAAATTATTGACGGCATTTTTCCGCCCGTCCAGGCGAATCTGCCGGGCCGGCCTTTGCTGGCCGACACACCAGGGAGGATACTGATGCGTAACGCAATTCTCGCCGCCGTCGTGGCGGTCACCGGATTTTCGTCGGCGGCACTTGCCCAGGCCCCGCGGGTCTGCGTGAGCTGGTCGAACTTCCAGGAAGAGCGCTGGAAGACCGACGAAGCCGCGATCAAGGCGGCACTCGAAGCGGCCGGTGCCGAGTATGCCTCGGCCGACGCGCAGGCCTCGGCTGCCAAGCAGTTGACCGACATCGAGGCGTTGATCGGGCAGGGCTGCAATGCGCTGATCATCCTGGCGATGGACAAGGACGCGATCGGGCCGGCCATCGATGCCGCCGCCGCCGAGGGGATTCCGGTCATCGGCTATGACCGCCTGATCGAGGATCCGCGCGTCTTCTATCTGACGTTCGACAACAAGGGTGTCGGCCGGCTGATCGCCGAGAACGTCGTCGCCGCCGCGCCGACCGGCAACTACGCCATCATCAAGGGCGACCCGGGCGACCCGAACGCCGGCTTCCTGCTGGAAGGCATGATGGAAGTGCTCCAGCCCAGGATCGATGCCGGCGAGATCACCATCGTCGGCGAGGCCTTCACCCCGGCCTGGGCTCCGGACGCGGCGCAGGCCAACATGGAGCAGATTCTGACGGCGGCGGACAACGATGTCGACGCGGTTCTGGCGCAGAACGACGGCATGGCCGGTGGCGCGATCGCCGCGCTGCAGGCGCAGGGCCTGAACGTGGCCGTCGGTGGCCAGGACGGCGACCTTGCGGCCCTGAACCGCGTGGCCCGCGGCACGCAGACCGTTTCGGTCTGGAAGGACAGCCGCGCGCTCGGCACCGCCGCGGGCGAGATTGCCGTGGCACTGGCCGCCGGCACCGCGCTTGACGCGATCCCGGGCGCGGTCAAGTTCGCCGACGGCGCGAGGGGCGTCGAGATGAACGCCATCCTGCTGGAACCGACCCCGATCACCCGCGACAATCTCGACGTGGTGATCGACGCCGGCCACATCTCGCGCGAACAGGCCTGCGAAGGTGCGCTGCCCGAAGTGGCCGCCTGCCAGTGAGGCCCTGATCTGACGGGCCGGCCCCCGGGTCCGGGGGCCGGTCGCTTCGCACGGCCACGCAGCGGCGTGGACCGTCGCCTTCTGCCATCAGAGGGAGCCGCATGGCCCAGCATCCCACCCCAGTCGGCCCCAAGGCGGGCGCCCTGGCGCGCTTCCTGCGCGCGACCGAGATCGACCTCCGGCTTCTGGGAATGGTCGCGGCGCTGATCGCGATCTGGATCGGGTTCCACTTCTACCCCGGGCTGCGCGCGTTCGTGGTTTCGCTGCGGGATGCGCTGTTTCTGGGGGTCGGCACGCCGGGCGATGCCCTGGCGCTGCTGGCGCCCGGCGTGCTCTGGGAGGACGGCGCCTTCCTCACGCCGCGCAACCTGTGGAACATCACCGTGCAGACCGCCAGCGTCGGCATCATGGCCTGCGGGATGGTGCTGGTGATCATCACCCGGCACATCGACCTGTCGGTCGGCTCGCTGCTCGGGTTTGTCGCCATGATGATGGGGATGTTCCAGGTCGAATGGTTTCCGCAGCTGGTGGGCCTCGGCCACTGGTCGATCGTGGTGCTGACCGTCCTGCTGGGCGTGACGGTGGGGGCGATGGTCGGCGCGCTGCACGGCTGGCTGGTCGCCTATCGCGGCATCCCGGCCTTCATCGTCACGCTGGGCGGGCTGCTGGTGTGGCGGGGGATGGCGTTCCTGCTCGCCTCGGGGCGGACGATCTCGCCGGTCGATCCGACCTTCGCGCTGCTGGGCGGGGGGCCCTTCGGCTCGATCGGGGCGGTGGGGTCCTGGGTCGTCGGGGGTCTTGGCTGCGCGGCGGTGCTGTGGCTCTTGTGGTCGAACCGGCGCAACCGTCGGCGGCACGGCTTTGCCCAGCGCCCGATCTGGGCCGAATATGTGCTGGCCACCATCGGCTGCGGCATCTGCATCGGGGCGACGCTTCTGGTCAACAGCCATCCCTGGCCGCCGGGCATCGTCCAGCGCTACGCCGAGGCGAACAACATCGTCGTGCCCGAGGAGGGCCTGTTCATCAGCCACGGCTTCGCGATCCCGGTGCTGATCCTGCTGGCGGTGGCGGTGGTCATGACCGTGATCATGGCGCGCACCCGGTTCGGCCGGTATGTCTATGCCATCGGCGGCAACCCGGATGCGGCCTTGCTGGCGGGGATCAACGTCAAGTGGATGACGGTCAAGATCTTCGCGCTGATGGGGTTTCTGACCGGGCTTTCCGCCGTGGTGGCGAGCGCCCGCCTCAACAGCGCGACCAATGCGCTCGGCACGCTGGACGAGCTTTACGTCATCGCCGCGGCGGTCATCGGCGGGACCTCGCTGGCCGGAGGGGTCGGCACCATCTACGGCGCGATCCTTGGTGCACTGGTGATGCAGTCGCTGCAATCTGGAATGGTGCTCATCGGCTTTGACGCCGCGATCCAGAACATCGTCGTCGGCCTGGTGCTGGTGCTGGCCGTCTATGTCGATACCGCCTACCGTCGTGGTGCAAAATAGGGGAGGGCCGGGATGACCACCAACAGGGAGACGCCCCTGGTCGAGCTGCGCGACATCTCGATCGCGTTCGGCGGGATCAAGGCGGTCGATCATGTGACCGTCGATCTTTATCCGGGCGAGGTCGTGGGCCTGCTGGGCCACAACGGCGCGGGCAAGTCGACGCTGATCAAGTGCCTGTCGGGTGCCTACAAGGCGGATTCGGGCCAGATCCTGATCGACGGTCGGCCGGTCGAGATCAACAACCCCCGCGATGCCCGCGCCCAGAACATCGAGACGATCTACCAGACGCTGGCGCTGGCCGACAACCTCGACGCCGCGTCGAACCTGTTCCTGGGGCGCGAGCTGGTGAGCGGCATGGGCTTTGTCGACGAGTCGGCGATGGAGGCCGAGACCCGCAAGATCATGGGGCGGCTCAACCCCAACTTCCGCAAGTTCAACGTGCCGGTCAGCGCCCTGTCGGGCGGACAGCGCCAGTCGGTCGCCATCGCGCGGGCGGTCTATTTCAACGCGAAAATCCTGATCATGGACGAACCGACCGCAGCGCTGGGTCCGCAGGAAACGCAGATGGTGGCCGAGCTGATCCAGGAGCTGAAGGCGCAGGGGCTGGGCATCTTCCTGATCGAACACGACATCCACAACGTGATGAAGCTCTGCGATCGGGCCAGCGTGATGAAGAACGGCCAGCTTGTCGGCACGGTGAACGTGAACGAGGTGACCGACGAGGATATCCTGGGCATGATCATCCTGGGCAAGAAGCCGGCTCTGGCGGCCTGAGATGTACATCGGCCTTGACCTTGGGACCTCGGGCCTGAAGGGCCTGCTGATCGGCGAGGACCAGGCGGTCCTGGCCGAGGCGACGGCCCCCCTGACGGTGCAGCGGCCGCATGATGGGTGGAGCGAGCAGGCGCCGTCGGACTGGATTTCTGCGGCCGAGGCGGTGCTGGACCAGTTGTCCGCCAGGGGCCTTGGCGCGGTGCGCGGGATCGGGCTTTCGGGGCACATGCACGGGGCGACGCTGCTGGATGCAAGCGACGAGGTGCTGCGCCCCTGCATCCTGTGGAACGACACCCGCAGCCACGAGGAGGCCGCCGAACTGGACGGCGACCCGATCTTCCGCCGCCTGACCGGCAACATCGTCTTTCCCGGCTTCACCGCGCCCAAGCTTCTGTGGGTGCAGCGGCATGAGCCGCAGGTCCGGGCCCGGGTGTCCAAGGTCCTGCTGCCGAAGGACTATCTGCGCCTCTGGCTGACCGGCGAGCATGTCGGCGAGATGTCGGACGCCGCCGGGACCTCGTGGCTCGACACCGGGCGGCGCGACTGGTCCGACGAGCTTCTGACGGCCACCGGCCTGTCGCGCGACCAGATGCCCCGGCTGGTCGAGGGCTCCGAGGTTTCCGGCACATTGCGTCCGGCGCTGGCCAGGCGCTGGGGATTGCCGGCGGGCGTGGTCATCGCGGGGGGTGGCGGCGACAACGCGGCCTCGGGCGTCGGCGTCGGCGTGGTGCGCGCGGGCGAGGCCTTCGTCTCGCTTGGCACCTCGGGCGTCCTTTTCGCCGCGAATGACGGCTACCAGCCCGCCCCGGCCACCGCCGTCCATACCTTCTGCCACGCGCTGCCAAACACCTGGCACCAGATGGGCGTGATTCTGGCGGCAACCGATGCGCTCAACTGGTATGCCGGGCTGGTCGGCACCGATGCGGCCCAGCTGACCGGTGAGCTTGGGGGACTGCGCGCGCCCGGCAAGACCCTGTTCCTGCCCTACCTTGGCGGCGAGCGGACACCGCTGAATTCCGCCTCGGTGCGGGGCGCCTTCATCGGGCTTGAACACGCGACCGACCGGCAGGCCGCGACCCGCGCGGTGCTGGAGGGCGTGACCTATGCCATTCGCGATTGCCGCAACGCGTTGGCCGCGACCGGGACGAGGATCGAGCATCTTCTGGCGGTCGGCGGAGGCTCGCGGTCGGACTATTGGCTGAAGCTGGTGGCGACCGCGCTCGACTGCCCCGTGCAACTGCCCGTCGCCGGAGATTTCGGCGGAGCCTTCGGTGCGGCACGTCTGGCCATCATGGCCGCGACCGGGGCCGGGGCCGAGATTGCCACCCTGCCGAAGATCGCCCGCATGATCGACCCAGACCCCACCCTGAAAGACGCCTTCGACGCCGGCCACGCCCGCTTCCGCGCCGCCCAATCCGCCATCAAGGACCTGACATGACCGATTTCTTCAAGGGCATCCCCGCCATCCGCTTTGAAGGCCCTTCGTCCTCGAACGAATTCGCCTTCCGCCACTACAATCCCGATGAGGTCATCCTCGGCAAGCGGATGGAGGACCATCTGCGCTTTGCCGTCGCCTACTGGCACAGCTTTGCCTGGCCGGGCGGCGACCCCTTCGGCGGGCAGACCTTCGAACGCCCCTGGTTCGGCGACACGATGGCCTTGGCGAAGCTGAAGGCCGATGTGGCCTTCGAGATGTTCGATATCCTGGGTGTGCCCTTCTACTGCTTCCACGACGCCGACATGCGCCCCGAAGGTGCCACCTTCGCGGAAAGCCTGAAGACCCTGAACGAGATGGCCGATTACCTCGGCGACAAGCAGACCCGGCACAAGGCCAAGCTTCTCTGGGGCACCTCGAACCTCTTTTCGCACCGCCGCTGGATGTCGGGTGCGGCCACGAACCCCGACCCCGACGTCTATGCCTATGCCGCCGCCACCGTGAAGGCGAACATGGACGTGACGCATCGGCTTGGCGGGCAGAACTATGTGCTCTGGGGCGGGCGCGAGGGCTATGAGACGCTGCTGAACACCGACCTCGGGCTTGAGCGCGCCCATGCCGGCCGCTTCCTGCAGCAGGTGGTCGAATACAAGCACAGGATCGGCTTCACCGGCGCGATCCTGATCGAGCCGAAGCCGCAGGAACCCTCGAAGCACCAGTATGATTACGATGTGGCGACGGTCTACGGCTTTCTCAAGGACTTCGGGCTGGAGCGCGAGGTTCAGGTCAACATCGAACAGGGCCACGCGATCCTGGCCGGCCACAGCTTCGAACACGAGATCGCGCTGGCGGCCAGCCTGGGCATCTTCGGCTCGATCGACATGAATCGCAACGACTACCAGTCCGGCTGGGACACCGACCAGTTCCCGAACAACCACGCCGAGAAGGCCGTGGCCTTCTACGAGATCCTGAAGGCGGGCGGCTTCACCACCGGCGGCGTGAACTTTGACGCCAAGATCCGCCGCCAGAGCCTTGATCCCGAAGACCTGATCCTGGCCCATCTCGGCGGCATGGACACCTGCGCCCGCGCGCTGAAGGCGGCCGCCGCGCTGCTGGAGTCGGGCGAGATGGAGGCAGCCAAGGCGGATCGCTACGCCGGGTGGAAGACGCCAGCCGCGCAGGCGATGCTGAAAGGGTCGCTGGAAGGTGCCGCCGCGCGGGTGATCGCCGAGCAGATCGAGCCGCTTCCCCGCTCGGGTCGGCAGGAGCGGCTGGAGAACCTCTGGAACCGCTTTGTCTGAACGGCCTCAGGCCGCCGAAGCCTCGGCGCGGCGGGCGCGCCGGGCCTGGGTGCGGGCGTCGAGCTCGGCGTTGATCGCACCGCCGAGAAGCACCGACCAGACACTGAGGTAAAGCCACATCATCAGGATGATCACCGCCCCGATCGAGCCGTAGATCGCGTTGAATGCGTTGAAGTTGGCAAGATAGAGCGAGAAGCCGATCGAAACGCCGGCCCAGGTCAGGGTCGCGACCAGAACGCCGACCGAGATCCAGGGCGAACGGAACCCGCCGGCGACGTTCGGGCCGAAGCGGTACAGGATCGAGAGGCAGGTGAGCACCAGCAGGAACATGGCGCCCCAGGGCAGGACCTTGATCAGCCAGCTCTCGAAGGTGCCGAAGGTGACGAAGGCCAGCAGGACGGGCACCACGATGATCGTCACCAGGGCGACGAACAGGGCGCCGATCAGGGCGCCGGTCAGCAGGAAATCGACGGCATAGCCATGCACAAGGCCCCGCGGCTCGGCCCGGTGCACGACATCTAGACCCTGGACCAGCGCCGACACGCCGGCGCGCGCCGAATAGAGCGCGATCGCGAGCGACAGCGCCGTGGTCCAGCCCAGCGTCGATCTTGGCGCGGTGATCAGCCCCACCACCTGGTCGTGGACCAGCTGACGCGCCTCCGGCGGCAGGAACCGTTCGGCGACGGCCAAATAGCCGGCGATCACCGCAGGATCGGCCACCAGGCTCCAGAGCGCGACCGCAGCGCTGAGGCCGGGAAAGACGGCGAACATCGCGTAGAATGCCACGCCCGCCGCGATCAGACCGAAATGGCCTGCGCCACACCGGGCCCAGACCGCAAGCACCAGATGCCAGAACTGCCGAACCTGCCTCATCCGCGAACCATCCGACGGAACGCGGCGCGGTGCAACTTGAAGCCGCAGCACCGGCGTGGAATGGTGCGCCAAACCGGAGGCCGAGATGACCTACATCCCCCGCGACGACCGCTATGACCGGATGACCTATCGCCGCGCGGGCCGGTCGGGGCTGATGCTTCCGACCATCAGCCTGGGCCTTTGGCACAACTTCGGCCACGACACGCCGCATGCCACCAAACAGGCGATCTGCCGCACCGCCTTTGACCACGGGATCACCCATTTCGACCTCGCGAACAACTATGGCCCGCCGCCCGGCAGCGCCGAGGCGGCGTTCGGCGAGCTGCTGCGCACCGATTTCCGCGCCCACCGGGACGAGCTGATCGTCTCGTCCAAGGCGGGCTACCATATGTGGAACGGACCCTATGGCGAATGGGGCAGCCGCAAGTCGCTGATCGCTTCTTGCGACCAGAGCCTGAAGCGGATGGGTCTCGACTATGTCGACATCTTCTATTCGCACCGCTTCGACCCCGACACGCCGCTTGAGGAAACCATGGCCGCGCTTGACCACATCGTCCGGTCGGGCCGGGCGCTTTACGTCGGGATCTCCAGCTACAACAGCCAGCGCACGCGCGAGGCGGTGGCGATCCTGCAAGGGCTGGGGACGCCCCTGGTGATCCACCAGCCAAGCTACAGCATCCTGAACCGCTGGGTGGAAACCGACGGTCTGAAGGACACGCTGGCCGAGCTTGGCGTCGGCTCCATCGCCTTCGTGCCGCTGGCGCAGGGGATCTTGACGAACAGGTACCTGAACGGGATCCCGGCCGGCAGCCGGGCGACGCAGGGCAAGTCGCTGGACCCCGCCGGGGTGGAGGCGGCGGTCGCCTCGGTCCGCAGGCTGAACGACATGGCGGCGGCGCGCGGGCAAAGCCTGGCGCAGATGGCGCTGGCCTGGGTGCTGCGGTCCGGCAGCGGCGCCGGCGGCATCACCAGCGCGCTGATCGGCGCAAGCCGTCCCGAGCAGGTGGCCGATTGCGCCGGCGCCGTCGCGAACCTGGCCTTCACCGCGCAGGAGCTGGCCGAGATCGACGCCGTCGCCGAGGATAAATCGCTGAACCTCTGGGCCAGGTCGTCCGCGGACTGACGGTCAGGGTTTCACCGATGCCGTGACGTAGTTGCAGCCGAGGTCGCGGTCCGAGAGGCTCCAGCGCCAGGCGACGGGGTTGAACACCATGCCCTTGCGGTCGACGGGCCGGAGGCCGGCGCGTTCGAGCAGGGCGAAAAGCTCGTCCGGGGTGATGAACTTCCTCCAGTCATGCGTGCCCCTGGGCAACCAGCGCATCACCCGTTCCGCGCCGACGATCGCCATGACATAGCTTTTCGGGGTCCGGTTCAGGGTCGAGCAGATCATGAGGCCGCCGGGTTTCAGCAGGCGCCGGCATGCGGTCAGATAGGCCTGGGGGTCGGCGACATGTTCGACCACCTCCATGTTCAGCACCACGTCGAACAGTTCCCCGGCCGTCGCCAGATCTTCGGCGGCGGTGTGGCGATAGTCGATCACGAGGCCCGACTGTTCGGCATGCAGGCGCGCGACGGGGATATTGCGGGCAGCGGCATCGGCCCCCACCACATCGGCCCCCAGCCGCGCCATCGGTTCCGACAAGAGCCCGCCGCCGCAGCCGATGTCGAGCAGGCGCAGTCCGTCGAAGGGCCGCGGTCCGGCGAGGTCGCGTCCGAACTCGGCCGCGATCTGGCGGGTGATGTAGTCGAGGCGGCAGGGGTTCAGCATGTGGAGCGGCTTGAACTTGCCCGCAGGATCCCACCATTCGGCGGCCATGGCCTCGAACTTCGCGACCTCGCGGGGATCGACCGTCGTTGTCATGAGCGCCTCCGCATTGCCCTTCGACTCTGGGCCGGCACAGGTTATATAGGGCGGCGATGGATCAAAGATCAGGTCAAAAGCGCGCAGTCGAGTTCCTTTATCCGCCGATCGATCCCTTCGATCAGCGCGTGCTCGACGTGGGCGATGGCCACCGCGTCTATGTCGAGCAATGCGGGCGACCGGACGGCGTTCCGGTCATCGTCCTGCACGGCGGGCCGGGCGGGGGCTGTTCGCCCGCGATGCGCCGGTATTTCGACCCCGAGGTCTTCCGGATCGTGCTCTTCGACCAGCGCGGCTGCGGCCGGTCGCGCCCGCATGCCAGCACCGTCGCCAACACGACCTGGCACCTGATCGAAGACATCGAGACGATCCGCAAGACGCTGGGGATCGCGCGGTTCATCGTCTTTGGCGGCAGCTGGGGCGCGACGCTGGCGCTGGTCTATGCGCTGAGCCATCCGGCCCGGGTGGCGCATCTGGTGCTGCGCGGCGTGTTCCTGATGACGCGGGCCGAGCTGAAGTGGTTCTACGGCGGCGGTGCGGGCGCCTTCTTCCCCGAGATCTGGGGGCGTTTTTCGGCGGCGATCCCCGCACCCGAGCGGGGCAACCTGATCGCGGCCTATCACCGGCGGCTGTTCTCGGGCAACCTGATGGAGGAAGCCCGGTTCGGCCGGATCTGGGCGAACTGGGAAAATGCCCTGGCCTCGATCCATCACGCGGGCCCGATGGGCGAGAGCCCGTCCGATTATGCCCGCGCCTTCGCCCGGCTGGAGAACCACTATTTCCACAACGGCGGCTTTCTGCAGAACGACGGCTGGATTCTACAGGAACGCCCGCGCATCGAGCACATTCCCGCCACGATCATCCAGGGCCGCTATGACATGATCTGTCCGCCGATAGCGGCCTGGAACCTGGCCGACGGCTGGCAGAAATGCGAGCTGCGCATGGTCCCGCTGGCGGGCCATGCCCTGTCCGAGCCCGGCATCAGCGAGGCGCTGGTCAAGGCGATGGACGGGCTGCGGCGCGGCTAGGCGCGCGCGATCAGCCGATGGTGCCGCGGCGACCGCCCGTCTGGCCGCCCGTCTGGCCGCGGTCGAGCAGCAGATGGTCAAGCAGGACGCAGGCCATCATCGCCTCGCCCACCGGGACCGCGCGGATGCCGACGCAGGGGTCGTGGCGGCCCTTGGTGACCACGTCGATCTCTTCGCCGGCCGCGGTCACCGTGCGGCGTGGGGTCAGGATGCTCGAGGTCGGCTTGACCGCGAACCGGCAGACCACCGGCTGGCCGCTGGAAATGCCGCCCAGGATGCCGCCGGCGTGGTTGGACAGGAACACGGGGCCCGCCGGGCCCATGCGGATCTCGTCGGCGTTCTCGGCGCCGGTCAGGGCGGCTGCGGCCATGCCGTCGCCGATCTCGACCCCCTTGACCGCATTGATCGACATCATTGCCGCGGCCAGATCGGCGTCGAGCTTGCCGTAAAGCGGTGCGCCAAGGCCGGGGGGAACGCCGGTCGCGACCACTTCGATCACCGCGCCGACCGAGTTGTGCGCCAGGCGCAAGGCGTCGAGATGGACCGCCCAGTCGGCGGCGGCCTGCGGGTCCGGGCACCAGAACGGGTTGCGTTCGATCTCGACCGCGTCAAAGCGCGCGCGGTCGATGGCCTTGCCGCCCATCTGCACCATGTAGCCGGTGATCTTCAGCGCCGGCAGCAGATCCGCAAGCGCCGCCCGCGCCACGCCGCCCGCCGCCACGCGCGCGGCCGTCTCGCGCGCCGAGGACCGCCCGCCGCCGCGATGGTCGCGGATCCCGTATTTCAGGTGATAGGTGAAATCGGCGTGGCCCGGGCGAAAGCTTTGCGCGATGTCGCCATAGTCCTTCGACCGCTGGTCGGTGTTCTCGATCACGAGCGCGATCGGCGTGCCGGTCGTCCGGCCTTCGAACACGCCCGACAGGATGCGCACCGCGTCGGGCTCCTTGCGCTGGGTGGTGAACTTCGACTGCCCGGGTTTCCGGCGGTCTAGCCAGGGCTGAATGTCGGCCTCGGACAGTGCGATGCCCGGCGGGCAGCCGTCGACCGTGCAGCCGATGGCCGGCCCGTGGCTTTCGCCCCAGGTGGTGACGCGGAAGATGTGGCCGAAGGTGTTGAGGCTCATCGCGGTCTTCTCCGTTTTCCACCGGCCATACGCGCCGCGCCGCCCCCGCCACAAGGCCCGACAGGCCCGAAGGGGGCCGGAAAATCCCGTGATCGGCGTCGAAGCCTCGCCCGGGGGTATCCTTCGCCCGACCGGGATTGAATATGCGACAGTCTGTCCCGGTTGCCCAGCATCGGCGCAGACCCCACTGGCACCTTTCCTTGGGGGCTGCGATCACGGTAGGGTCGGATCATTCGATGCCGGGCCCGTCCGTTCCGCAAGGACCCCCGGGGCAGCGCACCTGTCGGAAAGGACATGGACTTGGATTTTCTGTTCTACGACTTCCTGACCAAGCCGATCTGGATGTGGCTGTTGTTCGTCGTGATCGTGCTCATGCTGCTGACCTTCGACCTCGGCGTGCTGCACCGCAAGGACCACGAGATCGGCGTCGCCGAAAGCCTGAAGCTGTCCGCCATGTACATCGCGCTGGGCGTCAGTTTCTCCGGTTTCGTCTGGTGGTCCTTCGACTACCAGATCGCGGGCGCCGCGCCACAGGTCGCGGCCACGATGATGACCGGTGCCGAGGCGGCAAAACGGTACCTGACCGCCTTCGTGGTGGAAAAGACCCTCGCGATGGACAACGTCTTTGTCATCGCGATGATCTTCACCTATTTCGCCATCCCGCGCCTGTACCAGCATCGTGTCCTGTTCTGGGGCATCCTGGGGGTGATCGTCCTGCGCGGCATCATGATCGGCCTCGGTGCCACGCTGGTCGCGCAGTATTACTGGGTTCTCTACATCTTCGCGGTGTTCCTGATGCTGACCGGCGTCAAGATGTTGCTCGTGGGCGACCAGCCGATGGACATCGGCAAGAACCCGGTCCTGAAGTTCATGCAGCGCCGGATGAACCTGACCGACGAGCTCCACGGCAACAAGTTCTTCGTCCGCAAGCCGCATCCGAGGACCGGCAAGCTGGTGCGATTTGCCACGCCCCTGTTTCTGGCGCTGATCATGATCGAGATTGCCGACGTGGTCTTCGCGGTGGATTCGGTTCCGGCGGTGTTCGCCATCACCTCGGACCCGTTCATCGTCTACACCTCGAACATCTTCGCCATCCTCGGACTTCGGGCGCTGTATTTCGCGCTGGCGGCGGTGATCCACCGTTTCCACTACCTGAAATATGCGCTGGCGATCCTGCTCGTCTTCATCGGCTCGAAGATCTTCATCGCCGACCTTCTGGGAATGGAGAAGTTCCCGGCCAGCATCTCGCTGGGGGTGACCTTCGCGATCCTCGGTTCGGGCATCGGCTATTCGCTGTGGAAGACGCGCAGCGCCGAAGCGGCCAGACCGGCGGTGTGACCGCAGCCGGCCTGCCCCCGCCTGCCCCCGCCTGCCGTCGCCGGGTTCCGCTCAGGGGCTGCCCTGCCGGATCTGCGCGGAAAGATCGTGGTCACGGGGCACGCCGAGGATGCGCAGCACCGACAGGCCCAGCGTCACGTCCGTCGCCCCGTCGGCGCGGCGGCTGATCCGGGGCGGCTGCGGCCAGGCGGTCAGGTCGTAGACCTGACCTGCGGTCCATCCGCCGACATGGGTCACGCCACCATAGGCCAGCACGAAGACCACCGCGCCCGGGCCCGGGTCGATCTCGTTGACGCCCGTGCCTGCGTGGACCGTGTCGTTGCCATCCCCGAGGCGCAGGCGGTTGCGCCCCGGCCCGGTGTGGATCACCGAGGCGCCGTCGCCATCGACCACCGTGTCGTTGCCATGTCCGGCGCGGATCAGGTTGCGCGCGGCCGTGCCGAAGATCAGGTCATCGCCGGTCCCGCCCTCCAGCACGTCGCGCCCGCCGCCGCCGACCAGCGTGTCGTTGCCCGCCCCGCCGAAGAACTGGTGGCGCGCGCTCTCCATGACCGAGATCGCGACCAGCCGGTCGTCCCCCCCGCCGCCGTGGAAGATCGCGCCGCCGTATTTCGGCCCGGTCATCACGTCGTTGCCGCCCGAGCCGCGGACCTCGACCATCACCCGCTCGGAGGTCTCGAAGGTGATCGGGCTGGCGGGATGCGCCACGATCTGCAGCGTCCGGGGGCGGGACTTCGCTGCCGCGGCGTCCTCGTGGCGCGCGACCACGGTGGCGATGCGGACATGTTCGACATTCATCGGGCAATGCAGCACATAGCCGTCCGGCCCGCCCATGTACCACAGCGTGTCGGTGCCGCCGTCCGCGCCCTCGCGGATCTTCTCGGCCTCGGCGCCATAGGCCCAGTAGTGGTCGTCGCCCCGCCGCCCGGCAAGCACGACCGACCCGTCGACCGCCATCATCGCGTTCACGCCATCGGCCGGGTTCTCGAACCCGCGCAGGTCGAGGCCGAGGTCAAGCGCGCCTTTCACCAGTTCGGCGCGCAGGAAATCCATCGGCGCGGTGGCGGCCAGGTTTTCCGTCTCGCCGGGGTCGGCGACCACGTCATAGACATGCTCCTCGCCGTTGGGATAGCGGAAGTAGCGCAGATGCCGGTACCCCTCGACCGAGGGGCGGACCGAGAGGGTGCCGAAAACCGAGGTGACCGGCGATTTCGTCGTGTCGAAGCGGCCGAAACCGGCGTCGATCAGCGGCAGAAGGCTTTGCCCAGACACCCAGTCGGGCCGGGGCGGCAGACCGGCAAGCTGCAGGATCGTCCGGGGGAAGTTGTGCAGGGACACGGGCAGCTCGATCACCCGACCCGCCTCCATCCGCGGGCTCCAGATGCCGAAGGGCACATGGGCGGCGCTGTCCCACTGGCTCATCTTGTGGAAACTGTCGTGGTTGCCGAGGTTGAAGCCGTTGTCCGACAGGAACACCACCGTCGTCCGGTCGCCGAGGGCCGAGGCTTCCAGCGCGGTCAGGAACCGGCCGATCTCGTGATCGACATGGGACATCGCGGCGAAATAGGCGCGGACCACCTGTCGCCAGCCTTCGTCCCCGGCCTTTTCGGGCGTCCAGTTGCCATTGGCGATATAGGCCGCCTCGTAGACGGCAAAGCCCGGCTGCGGGCCGTGCCGGTCGTCGGCGTGGGCGATGTCGGGCCAGCGGATCGCGGCGGCGTCGTGCATCTGGTAGAACCGGTCGGGGCATTCCAGGTTGTAATGCGGGTGCTTGAAGCCAAGCTGGATCAGATGACGCCGCGCGGGATCGGCGCGGCCGAGAAAGTCGATGGCATTCTGCGCGACCGCGAAGTCGTAGAAGCTGTGGTCCTGCGATCCGTCATCGTCGGGATGGTTGATCCCCCGGATCCCCGGCCCGCGGTCGAGATAGTCCTTGATCCCGGTCCGGCTGCCGCTGTCCTGCGCGGGGATGTCCTCGTGAAACAGCACCCGGCGATAGCGTTCGGGCATGGGGCGATAGGTGGCATCCACCTTGCCGGTGGTGAAGGTGTAGAACCCCGCGCGGCGCAGGTCGTAGGCCCAGGCCTTCTCCGGCGGCAGGACCTGGCGCCAGAAGCGGTTGAGGTCCACGAGGCCGGTGCGGAAGGGCGAAAGGCCGGTGGCAAGCTCGGCCCGGCAGGGGGCGCAGAGCGGGATCGTGGCATAGGCGTTGGCAAAGCGGACCCCGCGCGCGAAGAGCCGGTCGAGGTTCGGCGTCAGGATCGGAATCCCGAAGGCGTGCCGCCAGGTGAAGACGTCGATCATGTCATCGACCCAGATGACGCAGATGTTGTCCCCGGCGATGGTTTCGGGCGTGAAGGCCATCAGCGGCCGCCGTCGGTCAGGTGCAGCCGGGCGGGCAGGGCCCAGCGGCGGCGGGTGCCTTCGCCCCAGGCATCGCGCAGGGCGCCGCGATTGGCGGGCCATTGGCCGGAGTTGGGGCCGGGGCCGGGGCCGGGCCGGGCGGCATGGGCGTAGGTCACGAACACCGCGCCCTCGGCCCGCTTCGACAGGCGCAGGATCACCCCGCGCGGGTCCTTCCGGTCGATCTCGACCGCCGTGATCCGGGCCCCGTTCGTGACGCCGTCCAGGGCAAAGCCGGCGGTCCGGCCGGCGCCGAAGGGATCGGCGGGGTCGATCTCCAGCGCGTCCTGCGCCTCGCAGATCAGCCGGATGTCGGCGCCTGCGCGCTCGGCGAGCCGGATCGTCGGGCAAAGCCAGCGCTGCCCCGCCTGCGTGGCCAGCAGCGCCTCGGCCATCAGAGCGGCCTTCTCGGCCCGGCCCTGATCGGTCAGCCGTCCGGTGTCGTCGATCTGGAAGGCGTAGGACGGGGCGGCGATGACCAGCCGGTGGTCGGCGTGGTTCCACGAAAGCTCCCACTGCCCGTCCAGCGCCGGGCCGCGCGTCACGTCCTGCGTGCCGCAGTCGAAGGCGGCCAGGAACACCGGCCGGGCCAGCCCGTGCCGCGCCATGCCGCGGGTGATCCGCTCCATCAGCGCGATCATCCCGTCGCGGTAGGCCAGCGGGTCGCCGCCGATGTCCTCGAGCGCATAGTCGAGGACCACCGCCAGAACCTGCGCGCCGGTCCCCAGCCGGTCTGCGGCCGCGACCAGGTTGGCGAAGCTGCGATCGAGGTTCGCGACCGCAAGCCCGCTGCCCAGCGCCTGCGCGGTCGCAGCCGTGTCGGTCTCGACCCGCACGAAGATCAGCGGCAGCGACAGAAGGGCTGCGGCCCGCCGCGTCACCAGCGCGTCGGCGATCAGCGCCTCGACGGTCCGCTCGCGCAGCGGCGCAAGGGCGGCGGTGGTCGGTGCGTCGCCCTCGCCGCCCATGCCCACGGCGCCGATGTCGTCGTCCGGGCCGAGGACATGCCAGCGGAACCGCGCCGGACCGGGCGAGCCCAGCGCCGCGCGCGCCCCGCCGATCCCGAGGATGGCCAGGAGCGGCCCCCGCGCCTCGGCCAGGATCGCGCCGCCGTCGACATGGCGGCGATAGCCGCGCGCGCCGTCGGCGCCGGGCAGGTTGGCCTGGAAATGCACCCAGTCGCCCAGACGCCGGGGCGCCCAGAGGTCGATGTCCGGCGGCAGGTCGGGCGGCGGCAGATCGGGCGGCGGCAGGTCGGCGGGCGCCTGCCTTGGCCCCGCAAGCGCCAGCCGCGCGGCGATGTCGGCGATCACCCGGTCCGACAGGCGCAGCAGAAGGCCGGTCGCGTCATAGCGGATGACATCGCCGTTTTCGGCCCGGATGATCACGCCCTCGGGCGCAGGGTCGGTGTCGGACATCGTGATCCCCTAGAACAGCGCCGCGAAGCGTTCGGGCAGCCGGTAGACCCCCGGCGGGCGCGCGCCGCCGGGGGCGAAATAGACCTCTTTCTTCGGACGCCAGCCCTCGATCATTTCCTTGCGGAATTCGGGAAACTCGACCGTCTCGGCCCGCGGCTTTTCCTTCGACAGGGCCTTGTAGGTGTCCCAGGCGGTATCCCAGCCGGTCTTCTGCCGCTCCACCTGCGCGAGCGCGCCGCTCTGGATCTCGCGCTGGGCGCGGCGGGTGGCAAGGCGGCCTTCGGTCATGTCATGGTCGATGAAGCGCAGGTGGAAAAGGTAGAGATGCGGGTCAAGATGCAGGGTCGGGTGGTTCGCGAAATGGCCGCCCGGCACGATGTCGATCGCGGTCCGGGTCAGACAGGGCTTGGCGTAGTTTGCATTCAGCCGGAAGATTCGCCGCACGTCCAGGATGTTGCGCTCCGGGGTGATCGGCTCGGGCTCGAGTTTCGGGTTGTGCACCATCTCGATCGCGAAGGGCGTGATGACCCGCGGCCCCTTGCGGCCGGTCTGCGCGGCGACATAGTCGACCAGGCTGCCGGACACCGCCGGATCGACGCAGACGATCTCGTCGACATCGCCGACCAGCACCCAGTTGTAGAAATTGGTGAAGCCGGTGGTCAGCCGCGACAGCATCTGCCAGCGGCGCTGGTTGAAGCAGTTGCGGGTTTCGTCGAACGGCAGGTAGATGACGTTGCAGCCCCCGGCGATGCGCCGGTGTTCGGGATCGCCGCCATGCGAGAGGACATAGAGGTTCTCGCGCCCGAGTTCGCGGCCGTAATAGCGCACCCAGCGGTCGAGAAAGAAGTGATCCCCCCCCACCATGGTCATCGCCATCATCGG
>Ga0209103_1000136_pt1 | contig 22072 bp, 19 predicted proteins | sample 4C3metaG_FD_184152 | JGI IMG/M metagenome (GOLD analysis project Ga0209103, IMG submission 184152) | Freshwater bacterial and archeal communities from Indian Creek, Illinois, USA - 4C3 metaG (SPAdes) (version 2) | ecosystem: Environmental > Aquatic > Freshwater > Unclassified | place: USA...
TCGCAACAGACGCAGATCCTGTTTCTTGCGACGAGGGGAACATAGACGCAGCGGAGAGTCCAGACCCTATCGCCGCCTGCTAAAAGTTTTCACACGACACCCCCGAACGACCCAGACAGAGGTCTTTCGGGGTTTTTTTGCAATAAATTCTCGTTTTACCAGTCGCAGAAAAGGGGGCAAACTCTTTTTGACGAAGATTCAAGCGTACACCTAAAAATATAACAAAAGAAAAGGGAGGTTTATTTATGAAAACTACAATTTTTTGGGAAAGTCAAAGGAATCCTCTTTCGTCGCTCTTGGAACTGCTCTCTGATGAAGAGGTTGTTCCACGTCAGTGGGAATGCCCTTCTCTTCTTAAGGGTTTTTCGATGCCTCTAACTGTAAACACCACGATTACGGCTATCCGCATGCTTTTTTCTCAGGACGGAACTAAAAATCCTTCTCCTTCAGGTTTTTCCTTGGAGGTAGTAAATGGCGTCGCTCTCGTAGAGCCTGTCACGATATGGAGGTAAAGAGTATCGCCGAAAAGTCGCGGCTATTTTCACAAACGCCCTCTTCAGGGGTATGGGTGAAGAAAGACGAGAAGAAAACTGGAGGCAGCGATTTCCAGAAGATCTTGAGAGAAGAATGCGCAAAACTGACGCTCAGAAAGACTAGAGAGGAATGACATCTTCCAGTTCCAGCAAAGAGACAGGGGAATCCTCCCTGTCTCTTTTTTTGTGTAAATTTTTGTCGATTTCTTTACCGAAGATTTGTTTAAGCGAGTTGCTGTGGCGAGAGAATGTTGGGGGAAATCTGCCTCTGCCTGTCGAAAGAATCGCAAAAGACGTCGTAAGCCTGCGTGCGCTCGCTGTTCTTTATTCTTTAGGTGTTGCCACAATCACTTGCTGAGTGCGTTTTTCCGCCTCAAAGGCTGCAACCTATGGTTTTTGAGTTAGTTTTTCTGAAAGGAGGTGTTTTTCTTGAAAACTATAAAGGTTTCCCCCGTATGGAAGAGCATTTTAAAGTTGTCGGCTATTCTTACCGCAGGTCTTTTTGCAAACATTGCTATTCGCAACCCTGAGAACCTCGGGGTTCTTCAATTGATTGCGATTATTCCAGCATTGTTGTTTTCGTCACTTTTCGTCATTCTGATGGCGACGATGGCTATTCACCGTATTAAAGTTTTTATTCATGAAGATTTGTTGGGGAAGATCGTTATGGCTGCTGCCTTCATTCTTCTCCTAATCGCCCTGTGGCCGCGGATTTCTAGCGATTTCGGCTGGTAGCATCGGCGAGAACTAGACGTCTTGTGGGGAGGAGGTTGCGGAGACAACGGGTCTTTCCCACGCAGGAATCTCTGGGAGGATGTATATTGTTAGTGCGGTGGATCAGGATGGCTTCAAAACGGCTGCAAGTGGTCCTGGTTATTTTGGAAGAACCCCCGCAGATCCCGAATCTCAACCAGTGAATCTTCCTCCTATCGCGATTATAGGAATGACTCCTTCTATGAGTATCACCTCTTCAACGACAATTTCCTGGGGTCATGCTTGGAGTAGCGACCCTGAAGGGGATGTTATAACCATCGTTGAATGGGATAACGCCAGAACTGTCTATCCAGTGGGAGCGCACACCGTAAGGCTCCGCGTTCAGGATTCTTTAGGCCTCTGGAGTCCGTGGACGTCTCACACCTTCGTTGTTTGGGAGCCTCTTGCTGTCCCAGACGAGTGTTACCCACCGCCTCCTGGCTGCGCAGTGGGAGCCCCTGTCCCACCTGCAGGTGAATAAGTCTTTTCAAACAGAAGAAGAGGGCGGAAGCCCCCTTTTTTTCGCCTAGAATTCGACCTAAATGTTCCCCACCTACTCTCAAAATTTCTAGTCTTTTTTTTCTGTGTATTCACGAAGGGTTTGCCCTCCCAATGTCAAAGTGTTTAGAAGTGTCTGTGTGACACAAGGAGGTGTAAATATGAGAAAAAGATTCACATTGGTTGAGGTCATCGCCATTCTGGTGGTTATCGCAGTTATCGCAGGTATTGTTATCCCGAACATTGGAAACATCCAAGGCGGGGCTAACAGAACCGCGATAACGAGCAATGCTAGAGGTATTCAGACGGCTGTTGACCTTTTCGGCGTGGCAACTGGCGGAGCAGTGCCAACAAGTACCCCGCCAACAGTTTTTGTCCCGCAGCGGGTAGACTTTTCTCTTCTCGAGGAGACTCATCTGCGCGGCTCACCCCAGGCTGAACAGGGGAAGTACTGGGTCGATTTCTCAGGACGTGTTTGGGCTGCGTCTGTAGATGCCCCAGACAGGGTTGTTTCTGTCGGCGGAGTTGTGGCGTGGAGAGCGGTTCCAGGGGCTGTGGGCTATGTAGTCTACGAAGTCTCAGGCTCTTCTCCGACAGGCTCTCTTTCTGGAATCACGCTTACCCCCGTTGCAGAGACGACGTCTACGTTCTACGTAGGAGCCCCTGGCAACGACTACGTTGTAAGTGCAGTTGACAGTAAGGGGCTTCAGACCGTTCCCGTAGGCCCTGGGTTTACAAACGAGGTAGCACTTTCGGTTGGCGAGCCCATTCTCCCCATCGCCGTATTGTCTGCAGATCCTGCTACAGGCGTCAACACAGACATCCCTGTTCTCTTCTCCTCAGAGAGAAGCATATCTCCAGATGGAGGTCTTATTGTCGAGCAGGAGTGGACACTGAACGGGCAGGTTCTAAACTGGGGAGTGGACGAAAGACTCCTTCTCCCAGTTGGAGAGAATCAAGCCACTTTAAGAGTTAGAAACGAGGCGGGCGTCTGGAGCCTCCCAGCGTCTCAGACAGTTTCAGTGATTATGGGGAACCTTCCGCCTGTCGCTGTAATTGGAATGACGCCATCCGCAGATCTTACCATGGGCTCTGTTATTGAATGGAGTTCCGCTGGAAGTAGCGATCCTGACGGGCATGTGATTGCGAACGCCGAATGGGAGAACGTGCATGCCACGTATGCAATCGGTACACACACCGTAAGACTTCGCGTTCAGGACTCGTTTGGGCACTGGAGCCCGTGGGTTGAGCATACTTTCGTGGTGGGAAATCGTCCTCCCGTGGCAATCCCTGTTATGACCCCGGATGCTGCTCTTGACACTGATACAGTTGTGGTGTGGAGTCATTTGAGCACAGATCCAGATGCTCACGAAATCCTTGCGGTTGAGTGGGTTGGAACACAGGAAACTTATCCAGTAGGAACTCACACCGTAGGCCTTCGCGTCCAAGATTCCTTCGGAGACTGGAGCCCTTGGGCGGAGAAGACATTCTCCGTCGTAGCGGCGAATCTCCCTCCCACGGCTGTGATTGGCATGACGCCTGAAACGTATATCGACGCTGGGACCGTTATTGCTTGGGACCACTTAGGGAGCACCGATCCTGAGGGGCACGCTTTGACTGCTGAGTGGGATAACATGCACGCTTCTTACGCAATCGGCACGCACACCGTAAGGCTCCGTGTTCAAGATTCGTTAGGGCTCTGGAGTCCGTGGGTTGAGCGGACGTTTACGGTTGGGAATAGGATTCCGATGGCAGTTCCTGTTATGACGCCTGCTGCAGGAATAACGAATGAAACGCCTGTTGTCTGGACTCACGCAAGTACCGACCCTGATGGGCACGCAATTGCGGAGGTTCAGTGGACAAACGCCTTGACAACGTTCCCCGTTGGACCACACACCGTAACTCTTAGGGTCAGAGATTCTTTCGGTGACTGGAGCACCACAGCGAGCATATCCTTTACCGTAACGCAGGCTAATCGCGCTCCTACCGCAGTTATTGGCATGACGCCAGGGACGGATATTAACGCTGGCACCGTTATCACCTGGAATCACTCGGGAAGCACCGACCCCGACGGGCATCTCTTAACTGCTGAATGGCAGAACAGACACGCTTCATACGCAATCGGCACGCACACCGTAAGGCTCCGCGTTCAAGATTCGCCAGGGCTCTGGAGCCCGTGGGTTGAGCGGACGTTTACGGTTGCCAACAGAATTCCGATAGCAGTACCCGTTATGACGCCTGCTACAGGGATAACGAATGAAACGCCTGTTGTCTGGACTCACGCAAGTACCGACCCTGATGGGCACGCAATTGCGGAAGTTCAGTGGACGAACGCCTTGACAACATTCCCCGTTGGACCACACACCGTAACTCTTAGGGTCAGAGATTCTTTCGGTGACTGGAGCCCCGTGTCAAGCATATCCTTCATCGTAACACAGGCTAATCGCGCTCCTACTGCAGTTATTGGCATGACGCCAGGGACGGATATTAACGCTGGCACCGTTATCACCTGGAATCACTCAGGAAGCACCGACCCCGACGGGCATCTCTTGTCCGCTGAATGGCAGAACAGACATTCCTCATACGCAATCGGCACGCACACCGTAAGGCTCCGCGTTCAAGATTCGCCAGGGCTCTGGAGCCCGTGGGTTGAGCGGACGTTTACGGTTGCCAACAGAATTCCGATAGCAGTACCCGTTATGACGCCTGCTACAGGGATAACGAATGAAACGCCTGTTGTCTGGACTCACGCAAGTACCGACCCTGATGGGCACGCAATTGCGGAAGTTCAGTGGACGAACGCCTTGACAACATTCCCCGTTGGACCACACACCGTAACTCTTAGGGTCAGAGATTCTTTCGGTGACTGGAGCCCCGTGTCAAGCATATCCTTCACCGTAACACAGGCTAATCGCGCTCCTACGGCGGTTATTGGCATGACGCCAGGGACGGACATTAACGCTGGTACCGTTATCACCTGGAATCACTCGGGAAGCACTGACCCTGATGGGCATCTCTTAACTGCTGAATGGCAGAACAGACACGCTTCATACGCAATCGGCACGCACACCGTAAGGCTCCGCGTTCAGGATTCTTTAGGCCTCTGGAGTCCGTGGGTTGAGAGGACGTTTACGGTGGCAAATCGCCTCCCGATAGCGGTCATAGGGATGACCCCCTCCTCAGGCATAACTCCAAGCACATCCGTTTCATGGACACACGCAAGCAGTTTCGATCCCGATGGTCATGCAGTTGTGCTTGCCCAGTGGACAGGTACACAGGCAACATACACCGCTGGAACGCACACCGTGACTCTCCGTGTTCAGGATTCTCTGGGAGCATGGAGCCCCGTGTCAAGCATATCCTTCACCGTGACAGCCCCGAATAGACCCCCGAACGCAGTGATAGGGATGTCTCCGTCTTCTGGACTCACTACGGACTCCTGGATTTTATGGACGGAGGCGGGAAGTTGGGATCCCGACGGGCACTCTATAATAAGAGTTGAGTGGTCAAATAGAAACTCCAGATACCCTGCTGGAACTCATGGCGTGAGCCTGCGTGTTCAGGATTCGCAAGGGCTTTGGAGTCCGTGGACGACGATTTGGTTCACGGTTAACTCACCTCCGCCGATATGGGAAGAACCCGATCCTCCAGCATGGAATCCACCGCCGCCAGTACAGCCAGCACCAGAGCCAGTACAGCCAGCACCAGAGCCAGTACAGCCAGCACCAGAGCCAGTACAACCAGCACCAGAGCCAGTACAGCCACAACCAGAACCACCACAGCCACAACCAGAACCGCCACCACCACCGCCACTACCATTATGTATAGGAGATATCTGCAAGGTGGAGTAAGTGTTAAAAACCAGTGGGCTTCAGTCCCCTGGTTTTTTTCATGCCCCGCTCCGTATAATAACCTACCGCAGTGAATAAGGACACCCAGGACTTTCATGGACCATAAAGAGGTGTAAGTACAAAAAAAACTCACACTGGCTAAACCTGTTGTTACCGTTGCTGTTGTCTCCGTGTTGGCGGGCATTGTCATTCCGAACATGAGTGGACTCCAGGGGCAGGCGACAAAAGCCGCTGTTTTGAGCGACACGAAAAGCGTTCAGACAACTCCTCTACGAAAGCCCCACCCTGGCACGAAGGTCTCTCCGTGCGGGCAGGCTCAAGCGTCACCCAGAACAAAAAAGGAGCCGCATTTTCGCGGCTCCTTTACACGTCAGAAGACGAATCCAGTTTTCTCACAAGATAGATAACGCGACCCACTTCGCCGCTCATCAGCCTTACCTTTATTCCTCGAGAGTGGTAGGAACTGCCCGTGAGTTTCTCCCATACAACGCCCTCGGTTAGATGCTCCTTTTTGCAGGCAGTTTTCTGCATGTGCTTTTCGCAAATAAGGACGATATCTCCCTCACTTATTTTGTCTCGATAGAAAGACTCTTCGGATCTATCCGCAAAGTTCTCCTTTTCCAGCGAAGCCACCTCCACTCGGTGTAAGACCTATCAAGATCCTAGGCTCGGATAAACTTCGGCAGCCCCAAGGAGAAGAAGGCTCCATGCTCCGAAATAAAGGCTTTCCCTGTCCTTGAAGATTCTCCTCTTCTCCAGAAACTCCCGTATCATGGAAAAGGAACTTTCTCTCCATGCCCTCATTTTTTTTATTGTTTCTTCATCCGTCTCTGCGAAGAAGTCCTCCTCCTTGAGAGAAGATGAAACAAGCGATTCAGACAACGCTTTCTCTGCCATAACCCCAAGGGACGCCTGCCAAGAACCTGCTGTTTGCAGGCACAGTTCTCCGATGTATCCCTCTTCCAGAAGAAGAGTTTCAAAAAGGAGTAACCTTTTTTTTTCTAGGAAAATATCTTTAGGCAGTCTGGTTGCCTGCTTTTTGAGGAAAGAGAATACCGGCTCATTTATTTTAACCTCGCGAGTGAGGACCCCTATCTTTTCTTTGAAGAGTTTTCTTTGCGTCAGATACCCTCTGTTTAAAGACGAGAAATGGGACGCGAAAATATTGGCGGAAGCAAAGGACATTCCGAACATCTCTTTCTCTACAACCTGGTTTGGTAGTCGTATCTTCGTCGGATTGAAAAAGACTCCAAGGGTGCACCCGCAGATGTCGTCTGAGTTAGGTTTGTCTACGCGAAGTTCTATGTGATACTCCTTGTTGTAGTCTCCGAGGTCAAGCAGGCGTATCTCCCCGTTGTCACAGAGAAAGGCGAGTTTATTACCCTTAAGAGCAAGAGCCCCGCTCTCTGATATCTTCTGTGTTCCATTGCTGTACCTGAATACCTTATCCAGATAGGTTATCACAGTGCTTTCTTCGACATCTTTAAAAAACTGTCTCCACGCTGGGTGAGGACAGAGACTTGCAATTCTAGTTACCTGCAACTGCTTCATGCTAGACAATTGTCTTCCGTCCAAACTGCTTCCCCCTTTCTCGCCATAAGCGAAAAGAAGAGTATACCAAGTCAAAACAATATCACAATGTGGTAGGATGGTCAAGCGGATATTTATTTTCAGAGAGAGTCCACAAAGCGTTGACTTAAGTTACCACCGCATGATATAATATAGATGCAACCAAAACATTCCCCCTTTCTTCCCCCCGAAGGCTCTTAGGAGTCCTCGGGGGTCTTTTTTGCCTTCTCTGGTGGGGGTATTTTTAGATATAGAAAAGTTTTAAAAAGGTAAAACCCTTCCCTGCAGAAAGTTAAAGGCATACTGTGAAAGGGAGGATTTGTCTGAAAGAAAATTTACACAAAATTCGGGGAGGAGTATATGTAAGTAAAGACGACGATAATTTCTGGCGAAAGATTCTTAGGTTCGATGCAAATGATGGAGAGGCTAATTACCATGTTGGGCTGGAGTACAAACAAGAGGCTGCAGTGAATCTGGCGAAGTACGAGGAAACGAAAGACTTGGCGTTTAGGGAAAAATACCTGTCTCTACTGAAAAGAGCGGAGTCTTTCTTTGAAAGAGCCTATACATCGGGAGTTTTCTTGGCTAGAAGAGAGTTGAAAGAAATAAAGGCGGCACTGACCAAAAAAGAGGTAAAAAAGAGCAATTTCTGGGAGCGAGCCGCACTTCCAATTTTCCTGGCGGGAATCGCAACGGCAGTTTTACTTATTCATATGTTCAGCCCAAGACCAGACGTTCAAAACAATTTCGTGGAGAGGAACAATACATTTATAATTCCCTATACGGTGCTCAGGGAGAATCCACCTCAACTTGATATGCGAAATTACGAGCACAGGGTGGTCGAGGTTCCCTCGGCAAAAGAGAGAGACGTCGTGGATGCCCTTCTTGGGGCTGGAGAACTCGCAAGGAAAAACGGTCTTGGCAGACCCTTGAGCGTCCTCGCTGTGAAAAGCGGCGACGAGGGGATCGTTTTAGGGCAGTTAATCTGGGAGAGGATCTCCTCTCCGATGCAGGTTTTCCTGATGACACCCAGAACCTCTGCGGACGAATCTCCGAACGAGCCTCTGATTCTTCTCCGGAGTGCCTTGTACAGATATGTGGAGATGAATGGGGTTTTCCCTGAAGATTTGAGCGCTTTGACGCAGGCTCTTCCAGGGAACCACCTAAGTGCCATTCCGAAGGATCCTGTGAAGACGAGTAACTTAATAAACGCGGCAGAGGGGGAGGGGGGATGGTTGTACTCCCCTCCTCTTGGTTTGTCTCCTGCAGGCTCTCTGGCTGAGAGCGTGACGAAAGCCCTTTCTGCAAACGTGAGGGGCTTTGCGGGGGAATCTTTTAACCCCATAACAATTAGAATATACAAGGGGAATAACAGACTCAGGGTTATGTCTGGAGACACGATTCTTCGCGACTACCCCGTTGCCTTAGGGGTAGGGGGGGTGACCCCCGAGGGCGAGATGTCTGTGAGACGAAGAATTAAGAATCCGAACGGAGGAGCGGCGTCTCCTTCTAATGTTTTTGGCAGCAGGGCCCTTGAATTGTCTGACCCGCGATATGCCATCCATGGCACCAACGAGCCAGAGACAATCGGGAGCAATGTTTCTCAGGGCTGCGTGAGGATGAGAAATGAAGATATTGAAGATGTTTTCAGACTCACGCCTCTTGGCACCCCCGTTTTCATCCTCCCAGGAGAGAGCCCTGAGGGCTCGCCTGGGGCGGAGCCTGCGCCTGGGGCGGCGGGGCTTCTTGGCGATTCCTCAGGCGGAAGAGAAGAAAGTCGCGGAGTTTACGGCTGGCGGAGGTAGGGAGACTTCTTTTTGTTGGGGTTTCATAAAAAGGTGAGGAGATTTTTTATGTGAGGAAAAAATTCAATCTAGCGGAGTTAATAACTGTTGTGGCTATTTTGGCCATTCTTCTTTCTTTGGTTTCTGTCAATGTGGGAGATCTTCGGGGTAGGGCCGTAAAAGCGGCAGTCGTAGGGAATGTGAGAAATCTTCAAGTTGCGTCAGACCATTTTGCGAATTAAAACAACGGTCTATTCCCTCCCACTCGAGTGGGCAGTCTCTCTGGCTGGGACAAAACCTCTATCGGGGATTTTAACGGCTTCGCTATTAGAGATGGAGAACTCTGGGCTTGGGGCGGTAACGCCAGCGGGCAACTCGGGATTGGCACGCTTATTCACGTTAGCGAAAACGCTCCTGTTAGACTGGGGCAGTATTCCGACTGGACGCATATTGCGGCAGGGACGTCGCACTCCCTCGCCGTTCGCGACGGTATGCTTTACGCATGGGGACTAAATCACCGCGGGCAACTGGGTCTAGGCGACACCGTTAACAGGTGGAGCCCCACTCGCGTTGGGGTTTTAACTGGTTGGGGCGTTGTAACTGCGGGGCTTGACTACAGCCTCGGTATTAGGAATGGCGAACTTCACGCGTGGGGACTTAACTCCTCTTGGCAACTGGGTCTTGGCAATACCACGGATCGAAACGCCCCTGCTCGCGTAGGCACCCGCACAGACTGGGCCTCCGTTTCTGCTGGAGGCACGCACACATTGGGGATCGCTAACGGCCTCTTGTTCGCATGGGGGAGAGAAGGTGATGGACAGTTGGGAGACGGAGGTGCCGCCAGTGTCACACTTATTACCCTCACCCAAGTCACAGCCCACTCCGACTGGACGCATGTTTCTGCAGGAGAGACACACTCTCTCGGCATAAGAAATGGAGAATTATTCGCCTGGGGCAATGGGGTGAACGGGCGACTCGGAGACAACGCCCCACACAGCCAAACAAGCCCCCTTCGCATAGGCACACGCACCGACTGGACAGCCATCTCCGCTGGCGGCTCGCATTCCTTAGGTATAGCCAACGGCGAACTGTTCTCCTGGGGTCTTAACACTTCAGGACAACTCGGAATAAACAGCACTGTGCAGTCTCTCACACCTCACCGCGTTGGTCTATCCTCAGGCTGGGCTACAGTAGACGCGGGGACTAATCACTCGGCGGGCATAAACAGCACGGCCTATCTGTCTTGGGGCAATAACGCCAGCGGGCAATTAGGCGTAGGAAACACGACGAATCGTCTCCTCCCGACCGCGATAACGTTCCCCTAACCCCTCATAACAAAAAAGCCAGCGAGAGTCACCTCTCTGGCTTTTCCCATCTATAAAAGAAGATAAACAAATAAAAAATAGAAATTACAGACAAAGGAGGTGTCTAAATGAAAAGATTCACTTTGATAGAACTTATCGCAATAACCGCTCTCCTCAGCATCCTGGCGGCGACACTTCTTATCAGCATGCACTCTCTTGAACGGCGAACAGCGAGGGTCGCAATAGTGGGAAGTGCGAGGAGCGTCCAAGCCGCGGTGGACTTTTTCGCGAAAGAGAATAACGGAGCCCTCCCAACGGCAGAAAGACCTACAGTATACTCGCCGCAAAGGGTCGATTTTACACTGATTATCAGCGGAAATCTTCGCAATTTGCCGTTGGCAGGGGATGCTTTTTACTGGGTTGACAGTGCAGGCAAGGTCTGGGCATCAACCATAGACATGCCTGGCGGTGTTTCTTTTGAGGGAGGGCGGCTTTCCTGGCAGCCAGTAAACGGCTCTGTGGAGTATATTGTCTACGAAATTACAGAGAGCCCGCTCGGAGGAACGCTTTCCACGCTGACCCGCGCCATTGTTGCGCGGACCACCTTGCCCTTTTACGATGACCTGTCAGAAGGACGATATCTCGTTAGTGCGGTGGATTTACACGGTCTAAAGACACCTCCTGTAGGAGAGGGAGAGCGCTCTCCAGTGGAGCCTTCCCCCGTAAAGCCCACAGCCGTCATCGGCATGAGCCCCTCCTCCGGAGTGACGACAGAAACAGTCGTCTCGTGGTACTCTTCCTCTATTGCACACAAAGGGGCGTCTATTGAGGCGGAAGAATGGCGTCTAAACGAAAGACCCATTTTAGAATCGCCACCAGAGAAAGCGTTCCCTGCGGGCGAGAACAGAGCCGCTCTTCGCGTGAAAGATTCGCAAGGGATCTGGTCGGACTGGACCTACAGAGATTTTTACGTCACGCAACTCCCCGCTAAGTGGGACTCCTTCTCCGCGGGAGAGGATCATGTTCTTGCCATCCGGAACGGAGAACTCTTCGCCTGGGGGAGAAATAACGATGGGCAACTGGGCACGGGAGACAACAACACGCGACTCTCTCCCATCCGCATAGGATCTCGCTCTGATTGGGAGAGAGTCTCTGCAGGGAATCGCTATTCTCTTGCCATTGCGAACGGAGAACTCTTCGCATGGGGGAGAAATAGCGATGGGCAGTTGGGGCTTGGCGACACAACGCGAAGAAACAGCCCAGTTCGGGTGGGGAGTGAATCAAATTGGAGAGAGATATCAGCAAGATACCGTCACTCTCTTGGCATAGCAAACGGCGAACTCTTCGCTTGGGGGAGAAATAATGATGGTCAGTTGGGGCTTGGCAATTCGTCGAGGAGAGAGAACCCTGTCAGGGTCGGATTGAGAGCGGACTGGACGCATGTTTCTGCGGGGGGAGATCACTCCTTGGCTATCGCAAACGGAGAACTCTTCTCTTGGGGGAGGAACAATGATGGTCAGTTAGGGCATGGAGACAACCTTGACAGAGACAGACCCGCTCGCGTTGGAGGCTTCTCTGGCTGGACGGAGATTGCCGCAGGTGATCGCCATTCCCTCGCGATTTTAAACGGACGAATGTTCGCCTGGGGGCATAACAACGACGGCGAACTGGGGCTTACAGGTAACACGGACGAGGAATTTCCTGTGCAGGTGGGCACTAGAGATGACTGGGAGAGGGTTTCCACGTGGAATCGTCACTCTCTTGGCATCGCAAATGGCGAACTCTTCGCTTGGGGACGAAATAATGATGGGCGTCTTGGGGTGAGAAACGCCCCGCCACAAAGCCTTCCCATTCGCGTTGGAGAGGATTATTCGTGGACCTATGTTTCTGCGGGCGACAGATTTTCTCTCGCCACTCGAGGGGGCGAACTTTTATCTTGGGGGTGGAACGGTCATGGGCAACTTGGCCTCGGAAACTCAGAGAACAGCGATATTCCTTTAGGCGTGGTTTCTCCGTAGCAACCAACAGAGCCCCCACAAACGGGGCTCCTGACATAATCACACCAACCATGATAAACGTTCCCTAAATGAAAAACAGCGAGAGAAATCTCGTTGTTTTTTTGTGTCTAAAAACATTCTCTCCGCAGGGGGTTTAAAGATAGATATAAAAATATATAAAAATAACCAAAATTATCCGTGAAGGAGGATTGAAATATGAGAAGAGAGTTTACTCTTATTGAACTTGTTGCCGTCCTCGCTACCCTTGCAATCCTTACAAGCATTGTTTTTCCGCACGTAAGCGAGATTCAGGGGCAGGCTGTGAGAACAGCGATATCTGGGGACGTAAGAAACATCCAGACTGCTGTCGACCATTTCAGCCTTAGCACAAACGGAGGAATGCCCACTGCGGAGGCTCCGACAATCCAGATCCCTCAGAGCATTTCTTTTTCTGCCCTGGAGGGAGACTTTTTAAGGAGCGTCCCCGACACCCGAGGAGCCTTTTACTGGGTGGATTTTTCAGGTCGTGTCTGGGCGTCAATCGTTGAAGCACCGAGAGGTCTTTCCATGTCCATGGACGGATTTCTTTCGTGGGCTCCAGTAGAAGGGGCCTCACACTACCTCGTCTACGCGGTTTCAGGCGGGGCTCCCGCGGGGTCTTTGTCTCAGGTGGGTCTAACTTTGCTAGGGAAGACGACAGAAACATCTTTTGCTGGAAGCGTTGGGGGCATCAACGTTGTAAGTGCAGTGGACCGTCATGGTCTTGAGTCCGCCCCTGCTGGCACTGGATACATAGGGTCTTTACCTCTCGCTGTCATAGGAATGTCCCCAAGCCCTGTCGTCCCTATCCACGCAAGCGTTCAGTGGTCGTTTGCGGGGTCTTCCGCTCCCTCTGGCAGGACAATAACTGCGGCTCTGTGGCGGCTAAATGGAGGATCTCCCTTGGAAACCCTCCCTGCCTTAGGGTTCCCTGAGGGAAGAAACGTGGTGGAACTCCGTGTGCAGGATTCCACAGGCATATGGAGTCCGTGGGCGAGCAAAGCCTTTGAGGTGGTTCCTGTTAAGTGGGACGTTATCTCCGCTGGAGACGTTCACACTCTCGGCATTCAGAATGGCGAACTCTGGGCTTGGGGAGGCAATTCTCACGGGCAACTGGGAGTGGGCGATCTCATACAGAGAAATGTCCCCGTTCGTGTTGGGGATCTTACAGGATGGCAGGACGTTTCAACGGGTAGCACCCACACTCTGGCTATAAGAAACGGCGAATTGTGGGCTTGGGGGCAGAATTGGCACGGGGCTCTTGGCGTCGGAGACACTGACTCGAGAAACACCCCCACCAGGGTGGGCACGTTTTCTGACTGGACGAACATCTCAGCCGGCGTTTATCATTCGGCAGGTATCAGAAACGGCGAACTCTGGATCTGGGGATGGAATAGCAATGGGCAGATTGGCATAGAGGGAGCAACGCTGGTTGCCTCCCCTGTTCGCGTGGGGGCTGCAACTGGCTGGTCTGATGTTTCTGCTGGAGGCTGGCACACCGTTGCTATCCGTATCGGGGAGTTATGGTCTTGGGGTTGGAACGCTGAAGGACAACTGGGACTTTCGGACACCTTGAATAGGGCAACCCCGCATCGCGTTGGAGATAGATATGATTGGACGAAAGTTACCGCAGGAGGTAGTTATAATTTAGCCATCGCTCGCGGGCAACTTTTCTCTTGGGGTTGGAACGCAGAGGGGCAGTTAGGGCTTTCTGATACCGTCGACAGATATCTCCCCACTCGCGTTGGGGTGCGAGCCAACTGGACGGACGTTTCCCTCGGCTGGGGGCACGCCTTGGCCATTTCACGCGGAGAACTCTGGTCGTGGGGACGAAACGCTGGCGGACAACTTGGCACAGGCGGGATTGTCCAGCAGAACACCCCTGTCCAGGTCGGAAGAGAGACGAACTGGACGCAGGTTGAGGCTGGCGGCGGACATTCTCTTGCTCTCCGGAGCGGGGGGCTCTGGGCTTTCGGCTGGGGGTACTTTGGACAACTTGGAACAGGGTACTTGGGCGATTTACATGGACCCGCTCCCGTGCATCTTCCGTAGGGGGGTGGTGCTCCTCTTTAGAGGGATTGCAGGGGAGATATCAAAATTTCACGAGAAGCCATTTGGCTAGACTGTTGATATGAGGACTCCCCACCTTCGGCGGCGACCTTCCTTCCGTCTCACGAGTTTCTCCGAACAATCCGTAATACCCAGCCGAACCCTCGACTTTTCGCCTCTGTTTTGATATAATTAGATATAACAAAATGGGAGGGGTAAAGCATGAACCTTGAGGAGAAGGGCTCTCTGTGCATTTCTGCTGGGGTCGAGCACTCTCTTGTGATAAAAAACGGCAGACTCTTTGCTTGGGGCTCAAACGAATTTGGGCAACTTGGTTTGGGAGATTTCAGGGACAGAGAGACCCCCACGTGCGTAGGGTCCCATTCTGATTGGGAAGATGTTTCTGCTGGGGGGCAGTCCACGCTCGCCATTCGTGCGGGGCAACTCTTCGCATGGGGTCTTAATGAATGTGGGCAACTAGGCTTAGCGGTATCATCCCTGCCTTCCGCTCTTCCTATTCGAGTTGGGGCGGAGGCAGGCTGGAGCAAGGTGGTCGCTGGGGAAAACGCCGCTGTGGCTATTAAGGACGGCGAACTGTGGGGTTGGAGTTGGAGATTGGACAGCCCTTTCTCCGATCCCCCGCCCCCTTCAACATCTCTCCCCAGATCCGCGCCCTCTCGCATAGGATCTCTCTCGGGTTGGACAAACATCGCAATGGGTCTGAACCACAACCTCGCCATAAGAAACGGAGAACTCTGGGCGTGGGGACTCAATTGGAATGGGCAACTGGGTCTTTCTGCTGTCACCGAAGCAGCGTTCCCCGTGCGCGTCGGAAAGTTTTCCGACTGGACGCACATATCCGCTGGGGCGGACTGTTCCATGGGGCTTAGGGCGGGGAAACTTTTCGCTTGGGGGAGAAACGATAGAGGGCAACTAGGTTTAGGGGATAGAATCTTGCGAACATCTCCGACACAGGTTGGTCCCCGCTTTGACTGGACCTCCATCTGCTTGGCGGAGAAGGCGGCGATTGGAGTGGCTAACGGGTCTCTTTTTTTCTGGGGCGACGACAATTTTGGTCACAATTCCACTGGGTTTCGCTGCATATATGAGCCCTCTCGGTTTGACGGTTCCTTCGATTGGGAGGATGTTTCCGCAAGGTGGATGCACTTGCTTGCCGTGAAAAATGGCGAACTGTTCGCGTGGGGAGACAACTACTCTGGACAACTTGGGAATGAAAACGGTGAAAGTCTAAACTCTCCCGTTCGCATTTATCTTCCCACAGAAAGCCTCTTGCGATAAAGGCGAAGAACCCAACCTTCACCAGGCGGGGCTCTTCGCCTTTCTGAAAAAAAGAGGGTTCTTCGCTGCAAAAGGAACTCTCGCGTTTCTCTCTAATTGCATAAATAAGAAGTGTAACTAAAGAAAGAGGTGTTATATGTCTAAACTTAGTAACGGCGTTACAGCCATTGCAGCATCGGAGTATAAGTCATTCGCCATCAAAAACGGAAGGCTCTATGCTTGGGGAGCGAACGGTGACTTTCATCTGGGACACAGCGTTGAAACATCAGAGCGCCTATACTATCCCACCCAGATAGGGGAGCACTCTGATTGGGAAGCCGTTTGTGCTCGGGACAGACTCTTTTTTGGTATCCGCAGAGGAGAACTTTATGTTTGGGGTTCTGGAAACAATCGTAAGACGGGGTTGTTGCATATACCTAAAAGCAAGACCCCCTTTCGCATTGGAGAACACTCCGATTGGTCTGCTGTCTCCATAGGAAGAGACCATGTTTTAGCCTTGGCGGGAGGGAAACTTTTTTCGTGGGGAGAAAACGATGCCTTTCAACTGGGGCTTGAAGGACCCCTTCTGAGGAAGTCACCTGTCCAGGTGGGTGAGTTCGACGACTGGACCCATGTTTCTGCAGGGACATCACACTCTCTTGCAATAAGAAATGGGAATCTTTACGCCTGGGGTTCAAACCGCTTGATAGGGGTTGGCTCAGGAGATGTAAAGCCGAGGACAGTTCCCACCCTGATTGAAGCGGGGGGTGGATGGACAAGCGTGCGCGCTGGGTGTGGTTTGTCTTACGCGATTAAAGACAGGGCTCTTTTCGCCTGGGGAGACAACCACGAGAAAAAACTGCTTTCGGAAGGTAAGAAGATCGTTTCTTCCCCGACTCGCGTAAGTTCCAGGGTAGACGTGACATCCGTATGCACCGAAACAGTTAAATCTTTTTTCATATCCAATGGCGCTGCCTTTCATTGGAGATCAGATCCTGCAAGAGTCGAGAACGATGCCATGCCGAGGAATCCCGAGAGTGCTATCCGCGTAGACGACTCTTTTGATTGGGAAGAGGTCTCCTCCGCCAATACACACACTTTAGCCATCAAGAGCGGGCAACTTTTTTCATGGGGGAGCAACAACATAGGACAACTTGGGTCTGGAGACACGCAGCCCAGGACGCTCCCCACACTCGTTAATTTTTAATCAAAGAAGAGGGAGCCCCCCCCCTAAACGGCGGGGCTCTCAAGGAAGCAGGAGGGGAACATATGGCAACACCAAGAAAAGGGATCCTCTGTGGCTCCTTTCTTCTTCGTCTGGAAACTGTCCGAAAAGCCGTCTCCTCATACACATGCAACTAAAGAAAAGGAAGTGGAAAGAAATGAATAAAACTGAAGGCTCTTTCGCCGACGTCGCGGCTGGCACTAGACATTCCCTTGCAATAAAAAAAGGGGAATTGTGGTCTTTTGGAAGTGGATCAAGTGGGCAGCGAGGGGTTAGAAATTATGGCGAAATGCCGACGCGCATAGGAGACCTCTCTGACTGGGAAAGCGTTTTTGCGGGAGGAGATTCCTCTTTCGCTATCCGCAAAGGCGAACTCTGGGCTTGGGGGAGCAACTCTCTGGGGAAACTTGGCGTTTCAGAACCTGAGGGGGGAATAATTGAACGCCCTACGAGAGTAGGAAATAGTTCTGGGTGGACATCTGTTTCTGCGGGAACTTTTCACACTTTAGGCATAGCCAGCGGAAGACTGTTCGCGTGGGGGGCTAACTATTCTCACCAGTGTGGTCTTGGACGCAGGGGTGTGTTCGCCTATCCAGTCCAGGTTGGGGAACATGACGACTGGACGCACATCTCGGCAGGGGGTGTTCACTCCCTCGCTGTTCGGGATGGCAAACTCTACACATGGGGGATCGTTGTAAAGGAAAGAAAAAGAGGTCAAGTCAAGACTCCTCGCCAAATCGGAAGAGACTCTGGCTGGGAGGAAGTCGCTGCTGGAATGTTTCGCTCCTTCGCGATAAAGAACGGTGTTCTCCATTCCTGGGGAGAGACGCGATCGGGTCAAATTGTCGTTGTAAACGGAAGAGTTGCAACTACCCCACTCCCTGGGGGGCCTCATGCAAACATCGTCTTACCTGTTCCGATTAGCCGTCGCTCTGACTGGAAATCTGTCTGTGTAAACACAGACACCGCCGCTGGCATTGCAAATAGCAGCGTGTTCTTTTGGGGGAAAAACCCGCTTCGCCTAACTCTGGCTGAGGGTGAAGACGAAAAATCCATTATGCGCGCCGACGACTCTTTCTCTTGGGAGAAAGTGTCCGCTGGGGGAAATCACCTCTTGGGCGTTAGAGATGGGGAAATTGTTTCGTGGGGTGCTGATGAATTCGGGCAACTGGGAGCGAAAAACCAAGCCTCCCCACCTCTCAGGAGAACTCCAGAATTGGTCTATTTCCCTAAAAACTAAGAAGGAAGGGTTTTCCATGACTATCGGGGCAGGCTTCACGCATGTATCTGCAGGCTCCTTTCACACTCTGGCTATCTACAGGGGGAAACTTTACTCCTGGGGTAGCGGAGGCAGCGGTCAGTTGGGGTTAGGAGACTCCCTTGGAAGAAACACACCTACTCTCGTTACCCCCTTTACGGACTGGGAATCTGTCTTTGCTGGACCTTCCGCATCTTTCGCTATCCGCGGCGGACAACTTTTTGCCTGGGGGGAAAATTCTTACGGCCAATTGGGGCTTGGGGATACCTCGTGCAGGGAGGTCCCTGTCCGCGTAGGAGTTTCTTCTGGCTGGGAGAAAGTGTCTGCGAGCGATTACCGAACTTTCGCTATTCGTAACGGCGAACTCTGGGGCTGGGGGAGAGACGTGTGGGGAAAACTCGGCACAGGAAACCCCTTTCTTCAGAGAGAGCCTGTTCGTGTGGGAAGTTTTTCAGACTGGGTTGACGTTTCTGCAGGAGGTTCTCACACTCTGGCGGTTCGCAGAAATGGAGAGTTGTGGTGCTTTGGACGCAACTCCTCAGGACAACTTGGACTTGGAGCCTCAAAGACTAGGCTAAAACCCACCATCAAGCCCGTCCTAATCAAGGGGCGCTCAGACTGGGCGAAAGTATCTGCAGGATGGGAACATTCCTTTGCGATAACCAAGTCAGGCGAACTTTTTTCATGGGGAAGCAACTCCCTCCAACAACTTGGACACGGAGGGGAATTCCCCATATATTACGAACCCACCCGCGTAGGCTCCCGTTTTGACTGGGAGAGCATTTCGGCATTCCCGCCCATAGCCATCGCCAACGGTTCTCTTTTTGCTTGGTGCGAAGTGGTCGTCAGCATGTTTCCAGGGGTGTCGCTTAAGGATCGTTCGGGCCCCGTTCGCGTTTCAGATTCCTTTGACTGGAAGAGTGTTTCTGGCGGCATGTGGCATGTCGCCGCTCTGAAAGAAGGGCGACTTTTCATCTGGGGAATGAACCTCGACGGGCAACTTGGTCTTTCGGATTTTAGAGAGAGAAACACCCCAACCGAAGTGAACATCCACGACGAATAACAGAAAACCCCTCTGGGGGTTTTTTGTTTACAAACTCGCCATGCTTTAGTGCGAAGAGCCTCCCCTCAAAAGAGAAGGAACGGCGCGCATCTTGCAGGACAGTCTATACATACATACATCGCTAAAGAAAGAAAGGAAATGATGATTTATGATTAAAACAGAAGGCTCTTTAGCCGACGTCGCGGCTGGCTCCCACTATTCCCTTGTCATAAGACGCGGAGAGTTGTGGTCTTTCGGAGATGGAAAGAGTGGGCAACGAGGAGTCGAGAGGTTTGGCAATGCCCCCACACGGATAGGAAACCTCTCTGACTGGGAAAGCGTTTTTGCGGGAGGAGATTCTTCTTTTGCTATCCGTAACGGCGAACTCTGGGCTTGGGGCGACAACTTTCTCGGGAAACTTGGAATTTCAGAGCCTGAGAGGGGTATAGTCAAAATCCCTTCGCGCGTAGGGAGTCTCTCTGAGTGGTCCTTTATCTCTGCGGGACCTTTTCACACGCTGGGTATTTCCAGCGGAAAATTATTTGCGTGGGGTTGCAACTATTCTAACCAACTGGGTATAGATCACGCAGCGGTTCTCTCCTATCCGACTCAAGTTGGAGAGCATGATGACTGGACGGATGTCTCTGCTGGTGCGCACCATTCCCTTGGAGTTAGAGACGGAAAACTCTACGCGTGGGGTTTCGCTGCAAGTGCTAAGAAACGGTCCTCCATCAAAACTCCTCGACAAGTTGGGAGAGACTCTGGCTGGGAGAAGGTTGCCGCAGGGACGTTTTGCTCTTTTGCAATAAAGAACGGGGTTCTGCATTTCTGGGGAGAGGCATGTTCAAGACAAATGCATGTTTCAAACGGAACAATCTCCCCTGTCACAGCCGTTGACACATTCCCGCCAAAAATATTCCTCCCAACCCCTGTTGGAAATAGGCTTGATTGGACGTCTGTTTCTATGAGTGCTGAGACTTCCGTTGGCATTGCAAATCACAGTGCTTTCTTTTTGGGAAAAGTCCCCCTTCGTCTCACCCTGTCTGAAGGAGCGGGCGAATCCTCTATTTTGCGGGTTGACGACTCTTTTGCGTGGAGTAAAATCTCCGCTGGGGGAGAGCACCTCTTAGGGATAAGAAACGGTAGAATTGTCTCGTGGGGCTATAATGAGTTTGGACAACTTGGATTTTTAGATCCTGACGAAAGAAACGCCCCAACCGAAGTGATTTTCCCAGGCGAATGAAAAAGACCCCCGAAGGGGGGTCTTTTGTTTTGCAAAGGGAACGCAAGAGAAGGCTAAAGAAGCAAGATACTCCTGACGAGAATCATTGCTGAAAGGGCTGCAACGAAGAGGTAACTTAAAATGCCGTTCAAGAAGCCTGCTTTATAGAGGAGTTTGGTCTTTGAAGACCTGTCTTCCGTGTACTTTAGGATGAGGGCTTTACCAGAGAGTGTGGCCGAAATCTCTTCGCCGAGCATGTGGAGGAAGAAGATACTAGAGATGAAGCCGATAAGGACTCCCACCCAGGTGTATTCAAGAAAAAGTCCTTCTTCGAGAAGAGAATGAAAAACGACAGAAACCGCGACACTGTACTTTAGAACGAAGAAGAGGATATTCGATAAAAGAGAGGGCTTTCCCGCTACATTCTTCTCGTCAACGGCGTGTCCCATTTCGTGGAAGGCTTCTACGAGGTGGTAGACGGAGTTCCCTTCAGAGAGATGGATTGTTCGAGTATCCATGTCGTAGCATGCCTTTTGGTTGGGGCTAATATGTACGTTAACAGGGAGGCCTTCTGAGATGATGATGCGGGGGATAAGTTTCCGCAGGTCAACGCTGGTTGGCATCTTCTTCAGGTAGAATGAAACCGCGAAGAAGAACAGAATAAAAACAAAACTAGAGATAGAAAGATACACCAGAAAGTCTATATGAACCACCCCTCTCCTGCTTGGCTGCAAAGGTCCTTGCTTTAAGTATACCACCTCTTCATAGGGGTGGCAACCTTGAAGCACTTTCTTTTTGGGGCAACATAGTGTATAATGAAAATACAAAGAAAATCAAGTAGGAGGAGGAGAGTTTATGTCATGTGACACTAGGGAGAAAAAGGAGGCTGTGATGAAAATGGTCGCCGAGGGGCGGCAGGTTCCACTGTACCACCTCATGTCTCCTGGAAAGATTGAGCGCATGGAAATTGCAGGGCACGCTTTTGAGAGATTCAGAGAGAGGTTTAAGAACCTGTACACCGTCCAAATCGAGAACGAGATAAAATCCACCCTTAAAAGTTCGGGGGTCATTGTAGGCCTCGGACAGAGAGACCGCCTCTTGGTTCACTCCAAAGGCTTAATCTTCGTGATGGATGAGAACGTCGTCTACACTACATACCACTCAAAAGGAGACGATAAAGGAAATGTTCTTGATGAAACGAAAGCCTTTCTTATGCAGGCAAAGAAAAACACGCGCAAGTTGGACAGACTGAACAAAGTCTTCGATCTTCTTAAGGAAGCCGCTCCAATAGGCGTGTAAAGGGGTGTTTCTCCTGAAAAATCAAGTGCATTAAAACCCAGAGAGCGTTGTGGCTCCTGGGTTTTTCGTTTGTTTTCCGAGGGGCACTATAATACATTTCATGTAGGGCTTGCGGGGCGGGGTTTTGTCGAAGGAAGAAAGATAGTCATCTGACTGTTGCAGTTTGCAGGGAGGGGCGTGGTTTTGTCGAAGGAAGAAAGACAGTCATTTGACTGAAAGGAGGCATTGTGAAATGCGTAGAGGGTTTAACCTCATTGAACTTGTTGCTGTTATTGCGATCATCGGAATACTGGCCAGCATTGTCATTCCAAACATCGCGGAAATGCAAGGACGCGCGTCGAAAACGGCTATTCAAAGCAACGTGCGAAACA
>Ga0209103_1000137_pt1 | contig 22007 bp, 22 predicted proteins | sample 4C3metaG_FD_184152 | JGI IMG/M metagenome (GOLD analysis project Ga0209103, IMG submission 184152) | Freshwater bacterial and archeal communities from Indian Creek, Illinois, USA - 4C3 metaG (SPAdes) (version 2) | ecosystem: Environmental > Aquatic > Freshwater > Unclassified | place: USA...
CACCCGCCCGCTTTGCGGTCTACCGCAACAACGTCGCCACCTCGCTGACCCGCGCGCTTCAGGCCGGCTTCCCGACCGTGCTGAAACTGGTGGGCGAGGATTTCTTCGCCGCCATGGCGCGTGTCTTCCTGCGCGCCCATCCACCCCGGTCGCGGGTGCTGATGCTGTACGGCGACGCGCTGCCCGGCTTTCTGGCCGGCTTCCCGCCCGTGGCGCATCTGGGCTATCTGCCGGACGTCGCCCGTCTCGACCTGGCGATGCGCGAAAGCCACCACGCCGCCGACAGCCGCCTTCTGCCGGAGCCGGCGTTTCGGCGCCTTCTCGAGCAGGACCTCGCTCACCTCCGTCTGACGCTTGCGCCGTCGCTGCGCCTTGTGCGCTCGGACTGGCCGCTGTACGCGATCTGGGCTGCCAACCACCGGCAGGGCCCGGCCCCCGTGCCGGGGCCGCAGGATCTGCTGGTCCTGCGCCCCGAATTCGACCCCGCGCCGCATCTTTTGCCGCCGGGGGGCGCGCGGCTGGTCGAAGGCCTGCTGCGGGGGGAAAGCCTCGGCGACAGCCTGGCCGCCGCGGGGGAGCGGGCCGATCTCGCCGCCACCCTCGCCCTTCTGATCACCGGCCGCGCCATCACGGGAATTTCCGCATGATCCGCCTCTGCAATCGCCTTGCCGCCTTCGCCGCGCGCCAGTCCGGCTGGCTGCTGCCCACCGGCGCGCGCCTTGTCTTTGCCGCCGTCCTTCTGGGTTATTTCTGGGCCTCGGCGCTGACCAAGCTGGACGGCCCCTTCACCCCCACGATCGGAGCTTACGCCCAGATCTTTCCGAAAGCCTTCGCGGCCGTCGGCTATGACCCCACCCAGCTTGGCCTATGGCACTGGCTGGTCGCCCTCGCCGGCGCCTGGGCCGAGCTTGCCCTGCCCGCCCTCATCGTCCTCGGGCTTCTCGCCCGCCTCGCCGCCCTCGGGATGGCGGGCTTCGTCGTGGTGCAGAGCCTGACCGACATCCTCGGCCATGCCGCAAGCCCCGGCGCCTGGTTCGACCGTGCCCCGGATGCCCTCATCCTCGACCAGCGTGCGTTCTGGTTGCTGCTGCTTGTCGTGCTCGTCTGCAAGGGCGCCGGGCCGATTTCGGCAGATCGTTTCCTCGGCCGCGCAAGTTCACGCCTTGTCGCTTGATTTTCCGCAAATCATTGGCATCATTGCGCCCGTGACGACAGAATTCCTGACCGCCTCACCGAACGACGGCCCTGGAAGACCTGGTGACACGGCCTGCGGCAATTTCGCCGCGGGGGGTTCCAAGAGGAGAAGCGGCATGCCGACGGGCACCGTGAAATGGTTCAACTCGACCAAGGGTTATGGGTTCATCGCGCCCGATGACGGCGGCAAGGACGTGTTCGTGCACATCTCGGCGGTCGAGCGTGCGGGTCTGAAGGGGCTGAACGACAACCAGAAGATCGGCTACGAACTGCAGTCGGGCCGCGACGGCAAGCAGTCGGCGGGCGATCTGCGCCTGCTTTAGGCGGTCAGCCCGGCCCCGCGAGCGCATCCCGGGTCGCGCTGTCCCATCCCAGATACCAGCGGTCGCCGTCGCGGATCACCGGTCGCTTCATCACCGCCGGCTGGGCCGCGATCTGCGCCTCGGGCTCGGAGGCCTTCAGGAAATCGCCGAAGCCGCGATAGGTGGTGGACTGCATGTTGACCGCCCGGCTGCCGAATTCCGCCACGATGGCCGCGATCTCGTCCGCGCGCAGCGGTGCCGCCCGAACATCGCGGAAGCTGACCTCGCGCCCTGCCGCCTGCAGCGCCTTCAGCGCCTGCTTGCAGGTGTCGCAGGTGGAAATGCCGTACAGGATCACCGCCGTCTCCTCGTGTCTCAACCGTGGATCATCCGCGTCAGCGCCAGGCCCGCCCAGGCCGCGACCGCGGTCAGGACCCCGCCCCAGGCGACATCGCTCGCCACCATCGTCCAGTGCCAGTCGCGCAGGATGCTCCACGACGTGAACTCGTAGGTGCCATAGGCCATCAGCCCGATGACGAGCGCCGGCAGCACCACCGCAGCCTGCGGATCGTGCAGCGCCGGCAGCGAGACAAGATAGACCAGCCCCCCCACATAGGCCAGATAGAAAACTGCTGCCGGCGCGATCCGGACCGGCGCGGCCATGAGCGGGCCGATGTGGCGCACAAAGAGCGGCTGCATCACCAGCCGCAGCATGAGCGCGTCGAGGAGCAGGAATACCGCGGCCGTGATGGCGTAAAGTGTCGCGACCTGCATGTCCGGCCCTCCCCCATGTACCAAGATGGCGCGGCGGCACCCGCAGGCAAGGGCCGCGGGCCCGGCCCGACCGCCCCCTGGCGCGGATCGGGTGGCGTCGGGGGCCGGCGCAGCGGCTTTTCAGCGCGGCCAAAGCCGGCTAGGGCAGGGGGATGCTGTCTTACCAACATCTCTACCACGCCGGCAACCTGGCCGATGTCCACAAGCACGCGGCCCTGGCCTGGGTGCTCGACTACCTGGTGCAAAAGCCCAAGCCGCTCACCTACATCGAGACCCATGCCGGGCGTGGCCTCTACGATCTCGACGCCCCCGAGGCGCGCAGGACGGCCGAGGCGGCGGCGGGCATCGCGCGGGCCGAGGCGCTGTTTCCGCCCGACCACCCCTACCGCCAGCGGCTGATGGAGGTGCGCGCCGCCCATGGGCCCCGGGCCTATCCCGGCTCGCCCCTGATCGCCGCGCTCGGGCTGCGCGAGGGCGACAGGCTCCACCTGGCCGAGCTGCACCCGCAGGAGGTCGTCCACCTGCGCCGCCATGCCGCCGCCTGGGGCGCCCATGTCCACCAGCGCGACGGCTTCGAGCTTGCCCTCGCCCTCACCCCGCCCACGCCCCGGCGCGGCCTGATGCTGATCGATCCCTCCTACGAGGTGAAGGCCGATTACGAGGCCATCCCCCGCCACCTGGCGCAGATCCACCGCAAATGGAACGTCGGCATCCTGATCCTGTGGTATCCGCTGCTGACCGCCGGCGCGGAAGCTCCGATGCTTGCGGCCCTCGCCCGGGCCTTTCCGGACCACCTGCGCCACGATCTCCGCTTTGCCCCCGCCCGCGACGGGCACCGGATGCTCGGCTCGGGCCTTTTCGTCGTGAACCCGCCCTTCGGCCTCGGCGATGAACTTCAGCAGATCACAACCCGGCTGGCGGTGCTTTCCAAACCCGCGGCGGGGGCTTAAGACGGCGGCATGATCGAAGCGCTCCTCCGCCGCCTGCTGGCGCCCGCCCCGGACCGACTGCCCGAACCCGACGCGCGCCTGGCGCTCGCCGCGCTGCTCGTGCGGGTCGCCCGGACCGACGGCCTCTACGCCGCCGAGGAGGTGGAGCGGATCGACCGCGTCCTCGCCCGCCGCCATGGCTTCGGGCCGTTCGAGGCCGCCCGCCTGCGCAGCGAGGCCGAGGAGCTGGAGCGTCAGGCCCCCGACAACGTCCGCTTCACCCGCGCGCTGAAGGCCGCGACCGCGCTCGAGGATCGCAGCGAACTGATGACCGCCATCTGGTCGGTCGCCCTGGCCGACGGGCTGCGCGACGACGAGGAGGACCGCCTGATGCGCCTTGTGGCCAATCTGCTCGGCCTGACCGATGTCGAATCGGCCCGGGCGCGGAAGCGGGCCGAAGGCGCATGATCGCCAGCCTCGGGATGTATGACTTCGGCGCCGCGATGGCGGCGAACGACCGGCTCTGGTCGCAGGTCCGCGACCGGCTCCGCGCCCGCGGCATGGCGGCGCCCGACCGGCTGACCCGGGGCAGGGCGGCGCTCTGGCCCGCCTGGGAGGCGCCCGACCTCGTGCTGTCGCAGACCTGCGGCTATCCGTTCCGCGCCCGCCTGCACGGCCGCGTCGCCTATGTCGGAACCCCCGACTACGGCGTCCCGGACTGCCCGCCCGGGCATTACCGTTCGGTGTTCCTCGCCCGCGCCGACGATCCGCGCCCCGGGCTTGCCGATTTCGCCGGCGTGGCGCTGGCCTACAACGACCGCCTCTCGCAATCGGGCTGGGCCGCGCCGCAGGTCCATGCCGCCCGTCTCGGCCTGCAGCTTCCCGCCGGGATCGAGACGGGCAGCCATCTCGCCTCGGCGCGGGCGGTGGCCGAGGGCCGGGCCGACCTTGCCGCGCTCGATGTCGTGACGCACATGCTCCTGTGCGACCACGACCCCGCCCTTGCCGCCCGCCTGCGCATCCTCGCCGTCACCGATCCCGGCCCGGGGCTGCCGCTGATCGCAGCGCCGGGTGCCGACACCGCGGCGCTGTTCGCCGCCGTCGCCGAGGCCGTCGCCGCCCTCGCCCCGGCCGACCGGGCCAGGCTTCACCTGCGCGGCATCGTCCGGCTGCCCGAATCGGCCTATCTCGCCGTTCCCGATCCGCCCGCCCCCGCGGCAGTTCTGGCCTGAGCCCGATCAAAACGCCGCGTCCTGCCCCGGTTTCCCGCCGAATGCACGTTGCAATGGCACCGAATCTCGGCCCTACTTTTCCGCCAGCGTCCCAGCCCGGCAGCCCCATGTCCGCATCCAGTTCCGACACCCCGGTCATCGACATCCGCGACCTGCACAAGTGCTATGGTCCGCTCGAAGTGCTCAAGGGCGTCGATCTTGTCGCCCCGCGCGGGCATGTCGTGTCGCTGATCGGCTCGTCGGGTTCGGGCAAGTCCACGCTGCTGCGCTGCTGCAACCTGCTTGAGGACAGCCAGCAGGGCGAGATCCTGTTCGAGGGCGAGGCGGTGCGCTGGCGCGGCCGGGGGCTGGACCGCCATCCCGCCGACCGCGCCCAGGTCACCCGCATCCGCACCAACCTGTCGATGGTGTTCCAGCAGTTCAACCTCTGGGCGCATCTGACCATCCTGCAGAACGTGATGGAGGCACCGGTCACCGTGCTGCGCCGCGACCCCCGCGAGGTCGAGGAGCGCGCGCGCCACTACCTCGAAAAGGTCGGGATCGCCGAAAAGGCCGATGCCTGGCCCGCGCAGCTTTCCGGCGGCCAGCAGCAGCGCGCCGCCATCGCGCGCGCGCTGTGCATGGAACCGCGCGCCCTGCTGTTCGACGAGCCGACCAGTGCGCTTGACCCCGAGCTGGAGCAGGAGGTCGTCCGCGTGATCAAGGCGCTGGCCGACGAGGGCCGCACGATGATTCTCGTCACCCATGACATGCGCCTTGCCGCCGATTGTTCGGACCATGTGGTCTTCCTGCACCAGGGCCGGATCGAGGAGGAAGGCCCGCCCGACACGATCTTCCGCGCGCCCCGCAGCGAAAGGCTGCGCGGGTTTCTCTCGGCGACGGCGGCGTGATGGCCTGCCCGGGGACCGTCGCGGCCCTGACCACCGGCCTCGTGCTGGCCGCGTTCGATCCGGTGGTGATCGGCACCGACGCGCCGTTTCCGTCCTACACCTATGTCGATGCCGCCGGCACGATCACCGGCTTCGAGCGTGACGTGATGGACGAGGTCTGCGCCCGCGCCGTCCTGGACTGCACCTGGCGCCAGGCCAACTTCGACCAGCTGATCCCCGGCGTGATGACGGGCGAGTTCGATGTGGTCCTCGGCGGCATGGCCGTGACCGAGGAGCGCCGCCGCCTGGTCGACTTCACCATCAGCTACCACGGCACCGATCCCGAGGAATGGTACATCGGCCGGCCCGGCGCGCCCGAACCGTCCGCGGCGCTGGTGGCCGTGCAGTCGGGCACCGTGCACGAGGCGCATCTGCGCGCGCTCGGCTATCGCCACCTCAGCTTTTCCACCGAACCTCAGGTGCTCGCGGCGCTGACCACCGGCCAGGCCGACCTCGCCCTCGGCCCGTTCCAGACCCGCGGCGACATCGCGGCGATGATGCAGGCCCAGGGCCTGCGGTTCCTTTACGCCGATGTCATCCCCGACGAAGGCGTCGGGATGGCGGTGTGCAAGGGCAACACCGCACTGCTGCACAAACTTGACGCCGCGCTTGCCGCCATGCTGGCGGACGGCACGCTGCAAGGCTTCGAAACCCGCTGGTTCCGCTAGGGACAGCGACCACCATCCAACCAGGAGAGACCAGGGATGAAAAGACTGCTGCTTGCCACCGCGCTGATCGCGGTTTCCGGCACCGCCATGGCGCAGGACGTCGTGCGCCTCGGCACCGAGGGCGCCTATCCGCCCTTCAACTTCATCAACGACGCCGGCGAGATCGCGGGCTTCGAGCGTGACGTGGGCGACGAGCTTTGCCGGCGGGCCGAGCTCACCTGCGAATGGGTGACCAACGACTGGGAATCGATCATCCCGAACCTGCAGTCCGGCAACTATGACGTGATCATCGCCGGGATGAGCATCACGCCCGAGCGCGAGGAAGTGATCAGCTTCAGCCAGAACTACTTCCCGCCCGCCGCCTCGGCCTATGTGGCGCTTTCGGCCGACGCCGACCTTTCGGGCGCGATCGCGGCCCAGGTCGCGACCATCCAGGCCAGCCATATCGCCGAGTCGGGGGCCTTGCTGGTGGAGTTTGCCACCCCGGACGAGACCATCGCGGCCGTGCGCAACGGCGAGGTCGAGGCCGTCTTTGCCGACAAGGACTTCCTCGCCCCCATCGTCGCGGAATCGGGCGGCGAGCTGATGTTCGTCGGCGAGGACGTGCAGCTGGGCGGCGGCGTCGGCCTCGGCCTGCGCCAAAGCGATGTCGAGCTGCGGGAAAAGTTCAATGTCGCGATCCAGTCGATGAAGGACGACGGCTCGCTCAACGCGCTGATCGAGCAGCACTTCGGGCCGGAAGCGCCCAGGTTCTGACGGACTTCCCCCTCACCCTGCCCTCTCCCCCCCCGGGGGGAGGGGGCAGTCCTTCGACCACCGTGGGGGGACATCCCATGTTCGCATTCTGCGCCGATCCCAGATCGATCGAAGGCCTGACCTGGGCCGTGTGCTACCTGACCTCGGGCAAGCACATGGATTTCTATTGGTCCTTCGTGGTCGTGTTCCTGCTGCTGGCCTTGACCGCGCCGCTTGCGCTCGCCATGGGATTTGCCGGGGCGATCGCCGCGCGGTCGCGCTTCCTGCCGGTCCGGCTGCTGGGCAAGGGCTATGCCGCCGTCGTGCGCGGCGTCCCCGACATCGTCTTCTTCCTCTTCTTCGTCATCGCGCTCGACCAGGGGATCGAATACCTCAGAAGCCTCGCGGTCTGCGAGGATCCTGCCTGGCCCTGGCAGGGCCTCGAGTTCCGCGTCTGCCCCGAGGCGAAGGTCCCCCTGGGCAGGGCCTCGGCCTTCTGGCACGAGACCTACAGCTTCGGCCTGGCCGTCGTCACCTTCGCCATCGTCTTCGGCGCCTTTGCCGCGAACGTGCTGCACGGCGCGATGCAGGCGGTTCCGCGCGCGCAGCTCGAGACGGCCGAGGCCTACGGGATGAACGCCGCGCAGGTGTTCCGCCGCATCCTGGTGCCGCAGATGTGGATCTATGCGCTGCCCGGCCTGTCCAATCTGTGGATGATCCTGATCAAGGCGACACCGCTGCTGTTCCTGCTCGGCATCCAGGACATCGTCTTCTGGGCCCGCGCGCTTGGCGGGGCCAAGACGCAGGCCTTCGACTACCCCCATCCCGACTGGCGGCTGTGGTACTTCCTGGGGCTTTTGGTGTTCTACCTCATCTTCACGCGGGTCTCGGAAATCGTCCTCGACCGCGTCTCGGCCCGGCTGAACCGCGGCCAGGCCACGGCGGCGGGCGAAGCGCTGCGAAGGGCCGCCGCATGAGCCGTCAGCTTTCCCGCAAGCCGACTGCACGGTCGCTGCTGGCATCCTGGCCCCGGGCCGGAGCGCGCGCATGACCTGCTGGGAGGCGTTCGAGGCCTATGCCCTGCGCTCGATCGGCATCGGCGAGAACCTGCTGCCGCGCAGCGACTTCACCTTCTGCCAGCAGGCGGTGCTGATCGGTTCGGGCCTGATCTGGAACGTCTACTTCGGGGTCGTCGCCCTCGCCTTCGGCTTCTTTCTGGCCGTCGCGGTGGCGCTGGCCAAGGCCTCGCCCCGCGCCGCGCTGCGCAAGCCCGCCTCCGCCTTCGTCTTCGGGTTCCGCGGCTCGCCGCTCTTCATCCAGTTCTTCCTCGCCTACGAGGCGCTGCAACTGCTGCCCAATGCCGGGATCAACGTCTTCGGCATCACGGTCGAGACCGGCTGGACCACCCGCGCCTGGGCCGGGGCGCTGCTCGTGCTGTTTCTCAACACCGCCGCCTATGCCGCCGAAATCTTTCACGGCGCGCTCAAGTCGATTCCCAGGGGCGATCTGGAGGCGGCCGAGGCTTACGGCATTTCCGGCTGGCAGAAATTCCGCCGCATCCAGTGGCCCACGATGCTTCGCCTGGCCTGGCCGGCCTACACGAACGAGGCGATCTTCCTCTTCCACGCCACGACGCTGGTGTTCTTCAGCGGCTTCCCGGCGGTCGGGCAACGCGGCGACGCGCTTTATTACGCGACCTATTTCGCCAACAAGACCTTCAACCCCTTCGTGCCCTATCCCATCGTCGCGGTCTATTTCATCCTCCTGACGCTGCTTCTCATCTTCGCCTTCGGTCGGGTGAACCGCCGGCTCAACCGGCACCTGCCGTCGAACCAGGCCAGCCGAATTCGCTTGCGTCCGCAGATCATCCGATAGTAGCATCGATTTGATCAAATTGCGCGAGGATCACGACGACCCGCGCCGGGATCGCGAAAACAGGGGATTGGATCAAGGGCATGATCCGACGCCCGCCCTGCCGGACAGTCCTGTCTGCGCGCGGGCGGGTCATGTCCGGTCTGGAACGACGATGATGAAAGACTACCTGCGCAAGCATCCGCACGTGCGGACGATCCGTGTCGCCGCCGTGGATCTGAACGGACAGGCGCGCGGCAAGCGCGTGCCGGCCCGCTATGCCGACAGGGTCGTGAAGGACGGCACGCGCTTTCCCTTCTCGATCCTGAACCTCGACATCTGGGGCGAGGACATCGACGACAGCCCGCTCGTCTTCGAGCAGGGCGATGCCGACGGCGTGCTGAAGCCGACCGAGCGCGGCTTCATGCCGATGCCCTGGCTCGAGGCGCCGACCGCGCTGCTGCCGATCTGGATGTTCCGCGAGAACGGCCAGCCCTACGAGGGTGACCCGCGCCATGCGCTGCGCGCGGTGGTCGACCGCTACAAGGCGCGCGGCCTGACGCCGATCTGCGCGATGGAGCTCGAGTTCTTCCTGATCGACGATTCGGGCAAGACCCTCCAGGTTCCGCCCAGCCCGCGCTCGGGCAAGCGCCGCAAGGCGGCCGAGACGCTGTCGATCCGCGCGCTCGACGCCTTCGACACCTTCTTCACCGACCTTTACGACGCCTGCGAGGCGATGGACATTCCCGCCGACACCACCACCTCGGAAACCGGGCTCGGCCAGTTCGAGGTGAACCTGATGCATTGCGACGACGCGCTGCGCGCTGCCGACGATGCCTGGCTCTTCAAGATGCTGGTCAAGGGCCTCGCGCGTCGCCACGGCTTTGCCGCCAGCTTCATGGCCAAGCCCTATGCCGACTATTCCGGCTCGGGCCTGCACACGCATTTCTCGATCCTCGACGAGAAGGGCGAGAACATCTTCGATTCGGGCGGCCCCAAGGGCACCGCGCAGCTGCGCCATGCCGTGGCAGGCTGCCTCGAGGCGATGCACGATTCCACCCTCGTCTTCGCGCCGCATCTGAACAGCTACGAACGGCTCGTTCCCGACAAGCACGCCCCCACCGCCGTCTCCTGGGGCTATGAGAACCGCACCGCCGCGATCCGCATCCCGGCCGGCAACCCCGCGGCCCGGCGGATCGAGCATCGCGTGGCGGGGGGCGACGTGAACCCCTACCTGATGCTGGCGGCGATCCTGGGTGCGGCGCTGTCGGGGCTCGAGGACGGCAAGGAACCCCCGGCGCCGGTCGCCGGCAACGCCTATGCCATGGGCCTGCCGCAGATCCCCGCCACCTGGGACGCCGCGATCGAGGCCTTCGAGGCCTCGGACATCATCTACCGTTTCCTGCCCAAGGAGCTGATCCGCAACCTGGTGCAGACCAAGCGGCAGGAACTGCACTACATCGCCGAGCTTTCCCCCGAAGAGCGGGTGGAGCTTTACCTCGACACGGTGTGACGGGCCGCAGAGCCTCCGATGACCCAGCTCGGGCCAGAACCACGGGACCACATGATGCAGATCGGCATCCTCCAGACCGGCGAATCGCCCGACGCGCTCCGTGACCAGGGCGATTACCCGGACTTCTTCGAAACCCTCCTCGCCGGGCGGGGCCTGACCTTCCGCCGCTTCGCGGTCCTGCGCGGCGCGTTTCCCGAAAGCGTCCGCACCTGCGATGGCTGGCTGATCACCGGGTCGCGCTTCGGCGTCTACGAGCCGCACCCCTGGATCCCCCCGCTCGAGGATTTCATCCGCGCCGCCCATGCCGCGCATGTCCCGGTGGTCGGCGTCTGCTTCGGCCACCAGATCATCGCCCGGGCGATGGGCGGGCGGGTCGAGAAGTTCGAGGGCGGCTGGTCGGTCGGCCCCACCGAATACGATTTCGACGGCGAAAAGCTGACCCTCAACGCCTGGCACCAGGATCAGGTGGTGGAAAGACCCGCAGGCGCCAAGGTCGTGGCCCGCACCGATTTCTGCGCCAATGCCGCGCTGCTCTACGATGACCGCATGTTTTCGGTCCAGCCGCACCCGGAATTCAGTAAGGAGTTCATCGATGGCCTGATCAAGGTCCGCGGGCCGGGTCTTGTCCCCGACGGGGTCCTTGCCGAGGCCATCCGGCGGATCGAGACGCCCCTCGACAGCCCGAAACTGGCCGACCGGATCGCCCGGTTCTTTCTGACCCACCAGACCGAAACCAACGGGGCCGAGAAGCTCCGCGCCTGATTTCCTTCGGCCGCGGGGGCCACCCCCTTACCAGCGTGTGACCCATGTCCAGATGGACCGACCAGCTGCCCCAGGCAGCGCGCGACTACATCGGCAACCGCCGGGTGGACGAAGTGGAATGCATCATCGGCGACATCGCCGGGGTGGCGCGCGGCAAGGCGATGCCCGCCGCGAAATTCGCCAAGCAGACCAACTACTTCCTGCCGAACTCGATCTTCCTGCAGACGATCACCGGCGAATGGGCCGACAATCCGTTCGATGCCTTCACCGAACCCGACATGGTCCTGGAACCCGACTGGTCCACCGCCACGGCCGCGCCCTGGACGGCGGATGTCACCCTTCAGGTCGTGCATGACGCCAAGGACCAGGAGGGCAACCTGATCGCCTTTTCGCCCCGCAACGTGTTGCGCCGGATCATGGATCTTTACGCCGCACAGGGCTGGCGGCCCGTCGTGGCCCCCGAGATGGAGTTCTTCCTCACCGCCCGCAACATCGACCCCAACATGCCGGTGATCCCGCCGATGGGCCGCTCGGGCCGGCGCGCGGCGGGCAAGCAGGCCTATTCGATGTCGGCGGTGGATGAATACGGCAAGGTCATCGACGACATCTACGACTTCGCCGAGGCGCAGGGCCTTGAAATCGAAGGCATCCTTCAGGAAGGCGGCGCGGGCCAGATCGAGCTCAACCTCGCCCATGGCGATCCGATCCGACTGGCCGACGAGGTCTTCTTCTTCAAGCGCCTCATCCGCGAGGCGGCGCTGCGGCACGACTGTTTCGCCACCTTCATGGCCAAGCCCATCGCCGACGAGCCCGGCTCGGCCATGCACATCCACACCTCGGTCGTCGACATCAAGACCGGAAAGAACATCTTCGCCGGTCCCAAGGGGGCCGAGACGGCGGCCTTCCTCGACTTCATCGGCGGCATGCAGAAGCACCTCGGTTCCGCGGTCGCGCTCTTTGCCCCCTATGTCAACAGCTACCGGCGCTACGTCCCCGAGTTCGCCGCGCCCATCAACCTCGAATGGGGCCGGGACAACCGCACCACGGGCCTGCGCGTCCCGATCTCCAGCCCCTCGGCCCGCCGGATCGAAAACCGCCTGCCCGGCATGGACTGCAACCCCTATCTCGGCATCGCCTCGACGCTGGCCTGCGGCTATCTCGGCCTGATGAACAAGATCCCGGCCCGCCCCGAATTCAGCGGCTCGGCCTATATCGACAGCGAGGACATTCCGCTCAATCTCGGCGACGCGCTCGATCTGCTGGACGAGGACCAGGCCCTGCAAGAGGTGATCGGCATCGATTTCATCAAGGTCTACGACAGCGTGAAGCGCAACGAATACAAGGAGTTCCTGCAAGTCATCTCGCCGTGGGAGCGCGAGCATCTTCTGCTGAACGTCTGATCGTCCCGCGCGATGCCCTTCAACCTTCTCCACGCCAACGACCGGTCGGGCGAATACCCGGCAAGCTGGTATGCCGCGACCCGCACCCCGCTTGCCCCCTTTGCCCGGCTGACCGGCGCGGCCGACGCCGATGTGGCCGTGGTCGGCGGCGGCTACATGGGCCTGTCCGCCGCCCTCCACCTGGCCGAAAAGGGCCTGCGCGTCGTGCTGCTGGAGGCCCACCGCGTCGGCTTCGGGGCCTCGGGCCGCAACGGCGGTCAGGTGGGCTCGGGCCAGCGCCGGGACCAGGACTGGATCGAGGCCGCGGTCGGGCGCGAGCACGCCCGCCGCCTGTGGGATCTGGCCGAGGACGCCAAGGCCCTGGTGCAAGACCTGATCGTCCGCCATGCGATGCCCGTCCGCTTCCACCCCGGCGTGGCCCATGCCTGCCATGCCGGGGCCGAGGTGACCCGGGCGCAGGCCTATGCCGACAAGCTCGCCCGCGACTACGGCTATCCCCATGTCGAGGTCCTCGACCGCCCCGCCATCCGCCGCCTGATCGGGTCCGACCGCTTTGCGGGCGGCACGCTCGACCGGGGGGCCGGGCATATCCACCCGCTGAACTTCGCCATCGGCCTTGCCGCCGCCGCCGCCGCCGCCGGCGTCCGCATCCATGAAAACTCCGAGGTCCTGTCCCTGACCCCCGGCGCCAGACCCCGGCTGGCGACCGCGACCGGCGCGGTCACCGCCGACCACATCATCCTTGCCGGCAACGGCTACATCGGCGGGCTCGAGCCGGGCTATCCGTCCCGCGTCATGCCGATCAACAACTTCATGATCGCCACCGAGCCCCTGGGCGAGCGCGCGAAGGAGATCCTCGCCGAACCCGTCGCCGTCGCCGACAGCAATTTCGTCGTGAACTACTGGCGCCTGTCAGAGGACAACCGCCTGCTCTTCGGCGGCGGCGAAAGCTATGGCTACCGCTTTCCCGACATCCAGCGGACGGTGCGCAAGCCGATGCTGAAGCTTTATCCGCAACTGGCCGACACCAGGATCACCCATGCCTGGGGCGGCACCCTGGCCATCACCATGAACCGGATGCCCGCACTTCTGCGGCCGCAGCCGAACGTCCTGGCCGCCTCGGCCTGCTCGGGCCATGGTGTCGCGCTTTCCACCCTGACCGGCAAGCTGCTGGCCGAGACCGTCACCGGCAATGCCGCCGGCTTCGACCTGCTGGCCCGCGTGCCCCAGCCGCGCTTCCCCGGCGGCGCCGCGCTGCGCTGGCCGCTGCTGGTGCTGGCGATGACCTGGTACGCGATGCGCGACCGTCTGGGCCTGTGACGGGCGTTGTGACGGGCGTCGCGGCGGGGTTCCAGACGCCCGGGGGCTGCACAAGCCGCGCGTTCTGGTATAACCGGACGCATGTCCCTGCCACCCGGATTCCTCGACGAGCTGCGCACGCGGGTGACCCTCTCCTCGGTCGTCGGGAAGAAGGTCACCTGGGACCTGCGTAAGTCGAACCAGGCCCGGGGCGACTTCTGGGCGCCGTGCCCCTTTCACCAGGAAAAGACGGCCAGCTTCCATGTCGATGACCGCAAGGGCTTTTACTACTGCTTCGGCTGCCACGCCAAGGGCGACGCGCTCAGCTTCGTGAAGGAGGTCGAGAACCTGTCCTTCATGGAAGCCGTCGAACGGCTGGCCCGCGAGGCCGGGATGACCGTCCCCGCCCGCGACCCCGCGGCGGCAAGGGTCGCCGACCGGCGGACCGAGCTTGCCGCGGTGATCGAGCAAGCCGTCGGGTTCTACCGCCTCCAGCTTCGCACCGGGGCAGGCGCCGCGGCGCGGCGCTATCTCGCCGAGCAGCGCCGCCTTGCGGATGCCGCGCTCGACCGCTGGGAGATCGGCTGGTCCCCGGACAACGCGCAGGCCCTGGTCGAGGCGCTGGCCGCCAGGGGCATCGCGCCCGATCTGATGGTCGCCTCGGGCGTGGTGGCCCGGTCCGACAGCGGCCGCCTCTACGACCGGTTCCATGGCCGGATCACCTTCCCGATCCGCGACGGGCGCGGCAGGGCGATCTCCTTCGGGGGCCGCTCGCTCGACCCCGAGGCCCGGGCGAAATACCTCAACGGCCCCGAGACCGAGCTTTTCGACAAGGGCCGCAGCCTCTTCAACCAGGCCCGCGCGCGCGAGGCGGCGGGCAAGGGCAGGCCGCTGATCGTCGCCGAAGGCTACATGGACGTGATTGCGCTGTCCGAGGCCGGGTTCACCGCCGCCGTCGCACCCCTGGGAACGGCGGTCACCGAGGACCAGCTCCGCCTCGTCTGGCGCATCGCCGACGAGCCGGTCATGGCGCTCGACGGCGACAGCGCCGGCCTGCGCGCCGCGCAGCGCGTCGTCGACCTGGCGCTGCCGCTCCTCGAGGCGGGCAAGGCGCTGCGCTTCGCGATCCTGCCGCAGGGGCTCGACCCCGACGATCTGATCCGCGCGCAGGGCGCCCCCGCGATGCAGGCCGTCCTCGATGCCGCAAGGCCCATGGTCCAGCTGCTGTGGTCGCGCGTGATCGAGGGCCGCAGCTTCGACAGCCCCGAGCGCCGCGCCGCGCTTGACAAGACCCTGCGCCAGCAGCTTGCCCGCATCACCGACGCCTCGATCCGCGGCCATTACGCCGACGAGATCCGCCGCCTGCGGGCCGAGCTTTTCGGCGCCCCCCGCCCGTTCCAGCCCGGCCCATTCCGCCCCGGTCCCTTCCGCCCGGGCCCGTTCCACCCCGGCCGCGGCCGCTTCGCCCCGCCCGGGGGCGCGCTGGCCAGCACCCGCGCCTCGCTCCTGGCCCAGGCCGCCGGCCCGGTCGAGGAGGTCCTGCGCGAGGCCGTGATCCTTGCCACCCTCATCTGGCACCCGGTGCTGGTCCGCCGCTTCGAAAGTGCGATCGAACGGCTCGACCTCATCGGCGACGACCACGAAACCCTCCGCCGCCTGATCCTTGCCCATGCCGATGCGCCGGACCTGCAAGGCCGCATCCGCCGATCCGCCCCCGCCGCCCTTGACGCGCTGCTTGCGCGACCCCATGTCGCCATCGCGCCTGCCATCCGTCATCCCCGGGACCACGACCTCGCAACCCTGTGCCTGGCCGAGGAACTGGCGAAACTCGACGCCTGGCGCGGGGCCAGGGCCGAGATCGAGGATGCGGTGGCGGACATGGACGGACTTCCCGACGAGGGGCTGACCTGGCGCCTGACCAGGGCCGCCGAAGCCCGCCACCGGTCCGACCGCAGCGGTCCCGCCGACGGAACCGATCTCGGCGAGGACCGGGCCGCCCTGTCAAGACATCTGCAATCCCTCATCGATAGCGAGGTCTGGATCAAGAAAAACCGCTGATTCGGCCTTTCGCCCGGTTCGATTCGCGCTATTGCTTCGATCAGCCAGCCCCGATTCGTCCGCCCCCAAGGAGCTCTCATGGCCCTCAAAGACACCGACGACGCCAAGCCGGACGCCGAAGAGCCCGATGTCTCGCTCGACATGAGCCAGGCCGCGGTCAAGAAGATGATCGCCGACGCCAAGGAGCGCGGCTACATCACCTATGACCAGCTGAACACGGTCCTGCCGCCGGAACAGGTGTCCTCGGAGCAGATCGAGGACGTGATGTCGATGCTCTCCGAGATGGGCATCAACATCATCGAGGACGACGAGGCCGAGGAGGGGGCCGAGCCGGCGGGCGAACTGGTCGAGGTCTCGACCAGCCGCGAGATCGCCGTGGCAGGCGCCACCAGCGAGACGCTCGACCGCACCGACGACCCGGTCCGGATGTATCTGCGCGAGATGGGCTCGGTCGAACTGCTCAGCCGCGAAGGCGAGATCGCCATCGCCAAGCGGATCGAGGCCGGCCGCAACACGATGATCGCCGGGCTTTGCGAAAGCCCGCTCACCTTCCAGGCCATCATCATCTGGCGCGACGAACTGCTGGCCGAAGAGATTCTGCTGCGCGACGTCATCGATCTCGAGGCCACCTTCGGCCGCAGCCTTGACGGCGAGGAAGACCTCGAGGGCCCGCCGCTCGACGATGTCGAGGTCGGCGGCGCCCCGCGCCAACCCGGCGCCGCCGAGCCCGAGCTTGATGCCGACGGCAACCCGATCCTGCGCGAGGTGGACGAGGACGAGGATGACGAGGCCTCGAACATGTCGCTTGCCGCGATGGAGGCCGCGCTGAAGCCGCGGGTCCTGGAAACGCTCGACCTCATCGCGCGCGATTATTCCAGGCTGGCCGAAATGCAGGACCAGCGGATGAATGCCGCGCTGTCGCGGGCGCAGCTCTTCTCCACCGCCGAGGAGGCCGCCTATCAGAAACTGCGCTCGGAAATCGTGCTTCTGGTCAACGAGCTGCACCTCAACAATTCCCGGATCGAGGCGCTGATCGACCAGCTTTACGGCATCAACCGCAAGATCATGTCGATCAACTCGAACATGGTGAAGCTGGCCGATGCCGCGCGGATCAACCGCCGCGAATTCATCGACGAATACCAGGGGTATGAGCTTGACCCGACCTGGCTTGACCGCATGGCGGGCAAGGCCGGGCGCGGCTGGCAGGCGCTGCTCGACCGCTCGCGCGACGCGATCGAGGAGCTTCGCGCCGAAATGGCGACGGTGGGTCAGTATGTCGGCGTCGACATCAGCGAATTCCGCCGGATCGTGAACCAGGTCCAGAAGGGCGAGAAAGAGGCGCGGCAGGCCAAGAAGGAAATGGTCGAGGCGAACCTGCGGCTGGTGATCTCGATCGCCAAGAAATACACCAACCGGGGGTTGCAGTTCCTCGATCTCATCCAGGAAGGCAACATCGGCCTGATGAAGGCGGTGGACAAGTTCGAATACCGCCGCGGCTACAAGTTCTCGACCTACGCGACCTGGTGGATCCGTCAGGCGATCACCCGCTCGATCGCCGACCAGGCGAGGACGATCCGCATCCCGGTCCACATGATCGAGACGATCAACAAGCTGGTGCGGACGGGGCGCCAGATGCTGCACGAGATCGGCCGCGAACCCACGCCCGAGGAACTGGCCGAAAAGCTGCAGATGCCCCTGGAGAAGGTCCGCAAGGTGATGAAGATCGCCAAGGAACCGATCTCATTGGAGACGCCCATCGGCGACGAGGAAGACAGCCAGCTTGGCGACTTCATCGAGGACAAGAACGCGATCCTGCCTTTGGAGTCGGCGATTCAGGAGAACCTGAAGGAGACGACGACGCGGGTGCTGGCTTCGCTGACGCCGCGTGAGGAACGTGTCCTGCGCATGCGCTTCGGCATCGGGATGAACACCGACCACACGCTGGAAGAGGTCGGCCAGCAGTTCAGCGTCACCCGCGAGCGTATCCGCCAGATCGAGGCGAAGGCGCTGCGGAAGCTGAAGCATCCGTCAAGGAGCAGGAAGCTGCGGAGCTTTCTGGATCAGTAAGGGGAGCGACTGGGAAAACGTTGTTTCTTTTAAGTAGGTTTTTCTCGTGGGTCTTTGGTTCCGACCGCGTACTGTCCACTTTTGAAAAGCTTAGATGGTACGGTGCTGCGTGGGAATTGCTTGCTTTTTATTCGCTTCAAAAACTCAAGCAGGATGTAACCCAAGCATACACCTTTGAATTTGCCGTGTTAGAAATTCGCAAGGCCCAGTTTGCCTTTTTAGCTCAAAAATACGAGTTTGCTTGGGTTAATGCAGATGATGCAATTGCTATTTTGCAATGGAAAGGTGAAAAAAATGACTCGCTTTATCTGCTGGCCATGGATCTTAGAGTTCGTTCGGAGGTACAGATAGAGCCATGGCGGGTGTTGGATTTACGAAAGAATCAGCAAATTGCACATGTTGGTTTTTTCAATCGCGATTCACTTGAGTTCAATCGTGAGTATCTCAGCAGCGATGGATGGATTGCAAGGGTTGCTTGGCGGGGAATAGGGCGACCTCGCATCAACGATAGATTGCCGTGACTTTTACCAAACATTCTGTAGCGAGCAAGCGTAGGATGGGTGCTCGCACCCATCATCCGACGACCGGCATTGTCCCGACCACGCCTACTTCCCTCCGGCGCAAACCGGGGATGGGTGAAATCACCCAACCACCACCTCCGCCCACTCCACCGCGCTCTCCGGCAAGGGCACCGCCGGACCGCCCCGGACCCTCGCCCTCCCGCCTCCGGCTCTGCCCCCTGAGTCCCGCCGGCCACACCTGCGCCCCCATATCTCGCGGCGCAAAGAACCTGCTTCCCCAGATGCAAGCGCGTCCCCTATAGTCTGTGGGGCGATCCGGGGAAACATCCGGACCTTGCGGCGGAACGTCAAAACGGCTTGGGGGGAGGGGACCGATGCGCTGCCCATTCTGTGGCAACATCGACACGCAGGTGAAGGATTCGCGGCCCGCCGAGGATCACGTCTCGATCCGCCGCCGCCGCTTCTGTGCGGCCTGCGGCGGGCGCTTCACCACCTATGAACGCGTGCAGTTGCGCGATCTTGTCGTGATCAAATCCTCCGGCAAGCGCGAGGATTTCGACCGCTCGAAGCTGGAGCGTTCGATCCGCATCGCGATGCAGAAGCGCCCGATCGACCCCGAGCGCATCGACCAGATGATCTCGGGCATCGTGCGGCGGCTGGAAAGCCTGGGCGATACCGATGTCCCCTCCAAGGTCATCGGCGAGATCGTGATGGAAAGCCTGGCCCGGATCGACACCGTGGCCTATGTCCGCTTTGCCAGCGTCTACAAGAACTTCCAGACGGCCGATGATTTCGACGGCTTCGTCTCCGAGCTCAGGCCCGGTGCCGCCGCGGAAGAGTGACCGACCCCTTGCAGGACCTGGACCACATGGCCCACGCCCTGCGCCTGGCCGCGCGGGGCCTCGGCAATGTCTGGCCCAACCCGGCGGTCGGCTGCGTTCTGGTCCGCGATGGCCTGATCGTCGGTCGCGGCTGGACCCAGCCGGGCGGCCGCCCCCATGCCGAGAGCGGTGCGCTCCGGCAGGCCGGGCCGCGTGCCGAAGGCGCCACCGCCTATGTCACCCTGGAACCCTGCGCCCACCACGGCCAGACCCCGCCCTGCGCCGAGGCGCTGATCGCCGCCAGGGTTGCCCGCGTCGTCACCGCCCTCACCGACCCCGATCCCCGCGTCGCTGGCAAGGGCCATGCCATGGTCCGCGCCGCAGGCATCGCGGTGACCGAAGGCGTCCTGCAAGCCGAAGCCGCGCGCCTCAACGCCGGTTTCCTGAAGCGGATCACGCAGGGCCTGCCCTTCGTCACCCTGAAACTCGCCGCCAGCCTCGACGGCCGCACCGCCACCGCGACAGGCGAGTCCCGCTGGATCACCGGCCCGGAGGCGCGCCGCAATGTCCACGCCCTGCGCCTGGCCCACGACGCCGTCATGGTCGGCTCCGGCACGGCCCTTGCCGACGACCCCGACCTCACCATCCGCGACATGGGTGCGGTCAGGCAGCCCGTGCGCGTCATCCTCGACCGCCTGCTGCGCCATTCTTCCGCAAGCCGCCTTGGCCGCACCGCCAGGGACCACCCCGTCTGGCTCCTGCACGGTCCTGCCGCGCCGGAGGCCGCGCGCACCGCCTGGCACGCCACCGGCGCCACCCTGATCGAGGCCCCCGAAGCGGACGGCCGCCTCGACCTGCCCGCCGCCCTCAAGGCGCTGGCCGGCAAGGGCCTCACCCGCATCCTCAGCGAGGGCGGCAGCACCGTCGCCGCCGCGCTGGTGCAGGCGGGGCTGGTCGATGAACTGGTCCTCTTCGCCGCCGGCCGCCTGATCGGCAGCGAAGGCCACCCCGCCCTCGGCCCCCTGGCGCTTGCCGCCCTCGCCCAGGGTCCGCGCCCCATCCTGCGCGAGGTCCGGCGCACGGGCCCCGACCTGTTCAGCCTCTGGTCATTTCACGTCTGAAAATATCCCCGCCGGAGGCCGCCCGAGCCCTCAGGCAACCGCCTGAGGGCGAGACAAAGACGACGCGCGCGCCCGCGCGCCCCGTTTCGCAACCGGTTTACCAGTGCCCGACGCTCGGCATGCTGGCCCAGGGCTCTGCGGGGGCCTGCGCCGCCCCCTTCTGCAACAGCTCCACCGACACGTTGTCGGGTGACCGCACGAAGGCCATTCGCCCGTCCCGCGGCGGGCGGTTGATCGGCACCCCGTTCGCGGCCAGATGCGCGCAGGTCGCATAGATGTCGTCCACCTCATAGGCCAGATGCCCGAAATGCCGGCTGTCCGACGGCAGCCCCGCGTCGCCATCCCAGTTCCAGGTCAGCTCCACCGGGCATTCCGGCTGACCGGGCGGCGCCAGGAACACCAGCGTGAACCGCCCGGCCTCGCTGTCATGGCGCCGCGTCTCCTCGAGCCCCAGCAGCTTGTAGAAGGCGATCGACGCCTCCAGGTCCTTCACGCGCACCATCGTGTGCAGATACCGTATGCCCATCCCTGCCTCCGCTTTCGCTGCCATGCCTGTTGCGGTATCGCGTCAGCCGCCCGCAAGATATAGTCTGATCCGACTCACCCCGCACAAGACTGACCCCGCACAAGCCTCACCCCGCACAAGGCGACCCATGCCCCTCACCCCCGACCAGCGCGCCGAGATCGAAGTCCAGCGGTCCAACCCGCGCCCCACCCTGCGCGCCGTCAGCGAAGGGATGGAGGCCCATCTCTACCATGCCCAGCCCGTCCTCGACCACGGGTTCATCCGCGTCATCGACTACATGGGCGACGATGCCGCCATCGTCCAGGCCGCCCGCGTATCCTATGGGGCGGGCACCAGGCACGTCCAGAACGACGAAGGCCTGATCCGCTACCTGATGCGCCACTGGCACTCCACCCCGTTCGAGATGTGCGAGGTCAAGCTCCACGTCAAGCTTCCCGTCTTCGTCGCCCGCCAGTGGATCCGCCACCGCACCGCATCCGTCAACGAATACAGTGGACGCTACTCGATCCTGGACCGCGAGTTCTACATCCCCGCACCCGACCAGCTTGCCGCGCAAAGCACCGTCAACAACCAGGGCCGGGGCGAGGTGCTGCAAGGCGAAGAAGCCGCCCGCGTCCTCGACCTTCTGAAATCCGACGCCAACCGCGCCTATGACCATTACGAGGCGATGCTGTCCCAGGACGGCCAGCAGGGCCTCGCGCGGGAACTTGCCCGGATGAACCTGCCCGCCAACATCTACACCCAATGGTACTGGAAGGTGGATCTCCACAACCTCTTCCATTTCCTCCGCCTCCGCGCCGACCCCCATGCCCAATACGAAATCCGCGTCTATGCCGAAGCGATTGCGGCCACCGTGCGCGACTGGGTGCCCTTGGCCTATGGGGCCTTCGAGGACTACCGGATGGGGGGAGTGACGCTGTCGGCGAAGGCGATTGCGGTGCTGAAGCGGCGGCTGGCGGGGGAGGTGGTGACGCAGGAGGCCTCGGGGATGAGCAAGGGCGAGTGGCGTGAGCTTGTGGAGGTTTGGGGGTGAGGAAGACCGCGTAAACTAAACTCTTGATCTACGCTGCGCTAATCACCTGAAGATTGCCATTCGTAAATGTCCCTAGTGTTCTGAATCTGACGCTTGCTACCTGTTTCCTCTGACTTCATCGAGTTTGTCCAGCGCGCGTTGTTCTCGGGCGAGGATGTTTTCGGCGGTTTTGGTCCAGGTGAACGGCGTTGGTTTTGTGTTGTGCTGCGCGAGGTAGTCGTAGATGGCGGCTTCCAGATCGTCGACGCTGGTGTAACTGCCTCTGCGGATGC
>Ga0209103_1000138_pt1 | contig 21960 bp, 15 predicted proteins | sample 4C3metaG_FD_184152 | JGI IMG/M metagenome (GOLD analysis project Ga0209103, IMG submission 184152) | Freshwater bacterial and archeal communities from Indian Creek, Illinois, USA - 4C3 metaG (SPAdes) (version 2) | ecosystem: Environmental > Aquatic > Freshwater > Unclassified | place: USA...
TCGACTTTGGTGCCAACCCGCTGCCCACCGCAGTGCAAAACAACCAGGCCCGCGCCAGCAGCGCGCAAACGCCGGGCGGAGTCGAAATAGCGCACGACCTCTCAGACGACGGCAACGTGCCCGACACCAATGGCAACCGCAACGCCAATGAAGCCAACGAGAACGACCCCACGCCGCTGAACTTGTTGGCCGTGATTCCTGCTTCCTCCACGCTGGCAGGCCGCGTGTTTCGCGACTTCAACAACAACGGTTCGTTCGACGCAACCGACAGCGGCATCGCTGGCATCGTCATGAGCTTGAGCGGCACCAGCACCGTGGGCGCTGTGCCCATCACCCGCAGCGCCAGCACCGCTGCCGACGGCAGCTACACCTTTCACAACCTGCCCGCAGGCACCTACACCATCACCCAGGGCGCAGTGAGTGAGGCGCACCTAGTTGACGGGGCCGACACCGCCGGAACGGCTGGCAGCAACAACAGCGTCAACGACACCCTCTCGGGCATTGCTCTGCCTGCCAACGCGGCCGCCACCGGCTACCTGTTTGCCGAAGTGCCGCAGGCGCGCATTGGCCTGGCCAAACAAGTGAGTGCCGGGCCTAGCCTCAACCCCGACGGCACCTTCAATGTGAGTTTCGAGTTGCTGGTGCGCAACCTCAGCCTGGAAGACCTCAACAACCTACGCATCACCGACACCTTGGCCGGTGCTGCTCCCTTGTTTGGCACCCATCAGGTGGGTGCGGCACTGGCCAATGGCGAGTACCGCATCGCCAGCGCACCCAGCGGCACCTGCGCAGGTTTGAACGCGGGCTACACCGGGGCCGCCGGGTCAAACACCCTGGCCACGGTGCCCAGCTTGGCCGCCGGGGCCACGTGCAGCATCGGCTTTGCCCTACAGATCAGAACCACCCTGCCCGCGCCCGAGGTGAGCGGCTTGTGCAATGCCCGCTATTGCAACCAAGCCAGCGCAACGGCCACCGGTGCGCTCTCTAGCCAGACGCCCACCGACACGTCCGATAACGGCAGCGTGCCCGACCCCAACGGCAACGGCATGGCCAACGAAGCCAGCGAGAACGACCCCACCCCGGTCAACCCGGCCTTCAATGCGGCCATTGGCGTGGCCAAAGCGATCAACGCAGCGGTAGCCGTGCAAGCCGACGGCAGCCTGCTGGTGCCCTTCAGGCTGGTGTTGAGCAACCTGGGCAACGAGCCGCTCAACAACGTCAGCCTTATTGATGCACTAGAAGGAGCCGCGCCCCTGTTTGGCACGCACGTGGCGGGCGGTGCAGGGGCCGGGCTGGCAGCCGGGCAATACACCGTGCAGGTGGCACCGGCCTTCTTTGGTGCCTGCGCCAACGGCAGCGTCGTACCCGGCTTCACCGGAGCAGGTGCCCACCAAACCCTGGCCACGATCAGCCACATGGCCACGGCGGCCAGTTGCAGCGTGGACTTCAGCCTGCGCTTCATGCCCGGCATCCCCTTGCCCGCCTTGCTGCCCTCCGGCTTTAGCTACCACAACCAGGCCCAGGCCAGCGCCAGCGGAGCGCACAGCGTCACAGCGGCCACCGACCTGTCCGACCACGGCAGCGTGCCCGACCCCAACGGCAACAACAACGCGGGCGATGCCGGAGAAAACGACCCCACCCCGGTGCCGGTGCCGCGCCTTGGTGTGGCCAAAGCGGCTGGGGCCGTGCTGCGCCACGGCGACGGCAGCTACAGCGTGCCCTTCACGCTCACGCTGCGCAACGCCGGGCAGACGGCGCTTGCCAACGTGCAGATCGCCGATGCGCTCGAAGGTGCCTGGCCCAACTTTGGCACCCACACCACCGACGCCATACCGGCTGCGGGCCAATACACCATCAGCAGCGGCCCCACGGTGAGCGCGCCCGCCCACGGTGCGGCCCTGACAGCGGTGGCCGCCGGGGCCTACAGCGGCAGCGGTGCGGGCGCCAACCTGCTGGTGGCGGCCAGCAGCAGCCTGCCCAACTTTGGTGCCTCGGCATCGAGCGCGCAGATTGCATTCACCGTGCGCTTCTTTCCCACCACCAGCGGCCCGTTTGAGAACCGCGCCCGCGCCCAAGCCAGCCCGCCCGGCGGCGGCAGTGTGCAAGACGACAGCGCAAGCGGTGCCAACCCCGATGCCAACAGCAACGGCGACCCAGCCGACGACAGCTCGCCCACCGTGGTGCACCTGGAGGCGCAGGCCCTAGGCGTGGCCAAGCGCCTGGGTGGCGTGATGCAGACCGGGCTCAAGACCTTTCGCGTGCCCTACCAGTTGATCGTGCGCAACCTCAGCGCCAGCGTCACCGCCACGCACGTGCAAGTCACCGACGATCTGGTGGCCACCTTCCCCGGCGCGGTCACGCGCAGCATCGTCAGCCCGGTAACGGTCACGGCGTGCAGCGGCACCACATTGAACCCCAACCCGGCCTACACCGGCAGCGGCGTCAACACCTTGCTGGTGGGCAACCAGAACCTGCAACCGGGTGAGCATTGCACCATCGATTTCACGGTGGCGCTCGACTTTGGTGCCAACCCGCTGCCCACCGCAGTGCAAAACAACCAGGCCCGCGCCAGCAGCGCGCAAACGCCGGGCGGAGTCGAAATAGCGCACGACCTCTCAGACGACGGCAACGTGCCCGACGCCAATGGCAACCGCAACGCCAATGAAGCCGGCGAGAACGACCCCACGCCGCTGAGTTTCGCGCAGGGTGTGTTGGCGGCGCTGTCGGGCACGGTGTATCTGGATGCCAACCACAACCGCATAAAAGACGACGCGCTCGCCAGCGAGCGCGTGCGCGGTTTCATCGTCGAAGTGCTCAACGCCGAGGGCACGGTAGTGGCCAGCGCGACCACAGATGCCAGCGGCAACTTCACGGTGCGTGGCCTGTTCCCTTCGACGGCTGGCGTGCCTTCAACCTACTACTCGGTGCGCTTTCGCGAGCCCGCCAACGGATCGATCTACGGCATGCCGCAGTCGGCCGACCCTCAGGCGACACGCAACGGAAGCATCAGCCCAGAGGGCTTGATCGTGGGCTTGCGCCTGCTGGCCGGTGAGACCACCTTGGAGCAGAACCTGCCGCTCGATCCGGCCGGTGTGGTGTATGACTCGGTCAGCCGCGAACCGGTGGCGGGTGCCAGCGTCACGCTCACCTTTGGTGGTGCAGCGGTGCCTGGGCATTGCCTGGTGGGTGGCGCCAGCACCCAAGTGACTGGCAGCACAGGGCAATACCAGTTTTTGCTGCTGTTTCCCATCCCTGCCGGTTGCCCCGGCAGCGGCGTCTATGGCCTGACCGTGGTGCAGCCCCGTGGCTATTTGCCGCCGCCTTCGACCATGATCCCGCCCACACCTGGGGTTTACACGCCGCCATCATTCAGCATCCGCGCCGTCGATCCCATCCAGGTTCAGCCTGGGCCGCCTACGGGCAATGCCCCGACCACCTACTACCTAAGCTTCAACCTGACGCTCACACTCAACCCGGCGCTGCGCAGTGCGGACGTGGTGAACAACCACATCCCGCTCGACCCGATCTTGGGCGGTGCGATTGCGGTCACCAAAACCAGCCCGCGCATCAACGTGCAACGTGGCGATCTGGTGCCCTACACCATCACCGCCACCAACACGCTGGCCTTGCCCTTGCTCAATATCGATCTGGTGGATCGGATTCCGCCCGGGTTTCGTTACCGCATCGGCTCTGGGCGGATCAACGCCGTGGCGGCTGAACCCGTCGTCGATGGGCGGCAGTTGACTTGGCGCAACCAGACCTTTGCTCCCAATGAACGCAAAACGGTTTCGCTGCTCTTGGTGGTGGGTGCTGGTGTGGGCGAGGGCGAGTACCACAACCTGGCCTGGGCCATGAACCACGTGGCCAACGCCCAGGTCTCGAACACCGCCACGGCGACGGTGCGAGTCGTCCCCGACCCCACCTTTGACTGCTCGGACGTGATCGGCAAGGTCTTTGACGACCAAAACGCCAACGGCTGGCAAGACCCGGGCGAGGGCGGCATTGCCAATGTGCGCGTGGTCACGGTGCGTGGCCTGCTCGTGACCACCGACGCCGAAGGGCGCTTTCACGTGCCTTGCGCCGAAGTGCCGCAGCCGGAGCGCGGCTCCAACTTCGTCATGAAACTGGACGAACGCACCTTGCCCACCGGCTACCGCATGACGACCGAAAATCCGCGCGACGTGCGCTTGACGCGCGGCAAGATGGTGCGGCTCAACTTTGGTGCCACCGTGCATCGGGTGGTGCGGCTTGAAATTGGCGCGGCGGCCTTTGTGGCTGACGGGCTGGAACTGGGGCAGCCCTGGGCGGACCAGTTTGCCGCCTTGCCCGAACGGCTCCAGGAGCGCCCCTCGGTGCTGCGCATTGCCTACCGCTTGGGTGCCGAGCCGCTGCCGCTGGGGCAACGCCGCCTGGCTGCCTTGGCCGAACAGATACACAAGTTGTGGCAGGAAAAACGCAACACAGACGAGCGCCTCTATCCGCTGCTGATCGAGACCGAGCTGGAGGCTGCCAAATGAATACGCTCACCTTGCGCAAAACCGCCTTGGCGACTCTGATTGGTGTGTTGTTCGCGTCCGCCGCATGGGCCAGCGATGAAACTGGCAAACGCATCGACAATGCCCGCGTCGATCTGCGCCAGTTGCCGCCTTCGGCCGAGCGCCAGCCTGCACAGTCCGTTTTGCAAGCCTCGGGTGCCAGCGTGCCAGCCTGCGAGCCGGGTGTGCAAGCGCAGCAGGCACTGCCCATGCGCATCAGCGTCGATGGGGTGCCCATCGATCCCGCCCACGGCAGCAACGAGGCCGACTTGCAGCGTTGCACCGACGTGGCGCTGGCGCAAGCCGATATTCAAGTGCGCTACGACCCGCTGGCCATTGCCCCGGCGCTCAATGTCTGGGCCACGCCCAATGGCGTGCTGCGCGGACAAACGGTGGAGTTTCGCGCCTGGTCCAACTACCTGCCCTGGATCGTCAAAGCCGAACTGCGCCTGTTCCGCCCCGGGCAAAGGCCAGAAGACGCACCGCTGGCCGTGCTGCCACTGGATTGGCGCGTGGCCTTGCAATGGCAGGCCCCGCTAGGCGGCGACGAGCAGCGGGTCTATTACCTGCTGCGCGTCTATGACGCCCAAGGCCGCTTCGACGAAACCGGGCTCAAGCCGCTCGAATTGCTGGTGCGGCCGCGCCCCGCTGAGGGTTTTGCCGACCAGGACACGGCCGCGCGCGAGCGCCTCGTTGGCCATGGCGAAAACAGCCTTCAGTTGCGCAACATTCCGGTGCGCGGCGGCACCGTGACGGTCAACGGCAGCCAGTTGCAGCCAGGCCAGCGTGTGAGCGCGCTCGGGCTGGAACTGCCGGTGGATGCGCAGGGCAAGTTTGCCACCAAACAGATTTTTCCAGCCGGACCGCATACGGTGCAGGTGCGGGTGAGCAACCCCGATGGCAGCGCCAGCACCTTCACGCGCAACCTCAGCATCGCCTCCGACGACTGGTTCTACGTGGCAATCGGAGACTTGACCATCGGGCGCAACCGCGTTTCGGGCCCGGCGACCCTGGTGACCGGCAACGCGCAGCATTTCAGCGGCGGCACCTTCATCGATGGGCGCGCCGCCTTCTACCTCAAGGGCAAGATCAGGGGTGAGTGGTTGCTCACAGCGGCAGCCGACACCCGCGAGCAACCGATCGAAGATCTGTTTCGCAATTTTTCCAGCAAAGACCCGCGCTACCTGCTGCGCAATATCGACCCCAACGCCTACTATCCGGTTTTTGGCGACGATTCCACCACCGTCGATGACGCGCCCACACAGGGCCGGTTCTACGTTCGGCTAGAGCGCGGCGACTCGCACGTCATGTGGGGCAATTTCCAGACCGTCTGGAGCGGCACCGAACTGTTGCAATATTCGCGTGGGCTCTACGGGGCCCAATTGCGCTACCGCTCCGATGAGGCAACCAGCTTTGGCGAGCGGCGCAGCGCCATCGATGCCTTTGCTGCCGATCCCGGAACCCTCGCCGCACGCGAGGAATTCCGTGGCAGTGGCGGTTCGCTCTACCATTTGCGCAATATGGCGATCACGCAGGGCTCGGAGCGGGTCTGGATCGAGGTGCGGGATCGCGATTCCGGCCTGGTGATCGAGCGGCGCCAGTTGATGGCGGCGCAGGACTACGAAATCAACTATTTGCAAGGGCGATTGTTGCTGACGCGGCCCTTGGCTTCGAGCGGGGCCGGATTTGGCTTGGTGATGCCATCGGCCGCAGCCGGCAATCCGCTGTATTTGGTGGTCACTTACGAATACGTGCCGGGCCTGACGGCGATTAGCAACCTGAGCACCGGTTTGCGCCTGCGGCACTGGGTCAACGATCAGTTGCAGCTTGGGTTTACGCACTTTAGACAGGGCGAAGGCAGCATGCGCCAAACCATGCAGGGGCTGGACCTGATGGCGCGTTACCGCTCCGGCACCTGGCTCAAGCTTGAGTTGGCGCAGTCTGAAGGTGCCGGTACCTTGGTGCAGCAATCCCAAGACGGTGGTTTTGGCTTTCATCCCCTGCGCAGCAGCGGCCAGCGCGCAGATGCCTTGCGCATCGAGGTGGCAGCCGACCTGTCCGACCTCGGGTCTGCGCTTGAGGGCAAGGTGTCGGCCTATGTGCAAGAGCGCGAGCGCGGTTTTTCGGCGCCGGGGCAAATTTCGGCAGATGGTGAGGCGCTGGCACAACAGGGTGTGCAGGCCGAGGTGGAGCTGGCGCCGGGCAGCACCCTGTTGGCCAAGGTTGACAAGCGCGATGGCGAAACCACCCGCACCGAGGCGGTGGAATTGGGTTTGCGCCAGCGCCTGAGTTCCGAATGGAGCGCCGGTCTGGGTCTGCGGCGCGACCAGCGCAGCAGTGCCAGCCCCAACGCGAGCCGCATCCTTTCGCAAAACGGTGCCCGCACCGACCTCATGCTGCGCGCCCACTACCAGCCGGACCAAGAGGAGGGCGAACCCGGTCAGAAAGAGGATTGGGATGCCTATGGCTTTGTCCAGTCCACGCTGGAGCGCGACCCCACTCGCGAGTCAAACGACCGCATTGGCTTGGGTGCAAACTGGCGCGTCAACGACCGCTTGGGCTTGTTCGCTGAACTCTCGGATGGCGACCTCGGAATGGGTGGCCGGTTGGGTGGGGACTTCAGGATCTCGGATCGCAGCAACGCCTACCTCAACTACGTGATCGAGACCGATAACCCAGACGCCGCCGGGCGTGGCCGCCAAGGGGTGTGGGTGCTGGGTGGGGCGACGCGCGTCTCGGACACCCTGCGCGTTTTTGGTGAAACCCGTGCCACCCACGGTGCCGGCCCGCAAAGTTTATCCAATGCCTTCGGCTTGGATTGGGCCCCAAATGATCGCTGGAACTACGGACTCAAGGGCGAGGTGGGCGAGCAGTCGGACCCGCAAGCGGGCGATCTGGATCGCGTCTCTCTGGGGCTGTCGATCGGTTACAGCTTCGAGCGCTTGCGCTACTCCGGCAGCCTCGAATGGCGCGATGAAACCGGCAACCAAACCGGTACCCGCATCACCTGGCTGGTGCGCAACACGCTCAGTTATCAGGCCAACCCAGCATTGCGCCTGCTGGGGCGGCTCAACTGGTCCCACTCTGAGAGCAGCCGAGGCGAGTTTTTCGACGGCAATTACCACGAACTGGTGCTTGCTGCCGCTTGGAGGCCGGTTGACAACGACCGCTGGAACACGCTGTTCAAATACACCAACCTGTACCATCTGCCCACGCCTGGGCAACAGACCGAGGCGGGTGCCAGCGCGAGCCTGGCGCAGCCGCATTTTGCGCAGCGCAGCCAGGTGTTGTCGATCGACACCATTTACGAACTCAACCCTTGGTTGTCGGTAGGCGGAAAGTACGGGGTGCGCTGGGGCGAACTCAAGTTCAATCGCAGCGGCGAGCCGTGGTTTGGCAGCCGCGCCGATCTGCTGATCCTGCGTGCCGACCTGCACTTCGTCAAGGAGTGGGATGCCTTGCTGGAGTTCCGCAGCTTGCGAGTCAGTGAGGCGCGCGACGCCCGATCGGGTTGGCTGGTGGGCGTCTATAGGCATCTTGACAACGGCATCAAGCTCGGGCTGGGCTACAATTTCACCGATTACTCGGACGATCTGACCGATCTTTCCTACCGAGCGCGCGGCTGGTTCATCAACATCGTTGGCACCATGTAAGTGCGCTTCAACCCTTCTCCGGCGCGCTGATGGATATTGTTTTGCTGCTCAAGGCCGCCGTGATGGGGCTGGTACAGGGCATCACCGAATTTTTGCCGATTTCCTCCACCGGACACCTGATCCTCACCTCGGCGCTGCTGGGGCTGTATGGCGAGAAGGTGCGGCTGTTCGAGGTGGTGATCCAGGTGGGGGCGCTGCTGGCGATCGTCTCGGTGTATCTGGAGCGGCTGCTGGCCACCGCCCAGGGGCTGCCGCGCGGCGATGCGGTGGCGTGGCGCTTTACCAGCAACCTGGTCATCGGCTGCCTGCCGGCGGTGCTGCTGGGGGTGTTGTTTTTCGACTTCATCACCGGCGTGCTGTTCAATCCGCTGGTGGTGGCTTCCACGTTCATATCGGGTGGGCTGGTGATTTTGTGGGTGGAGGCGCGCCAGGCGCGCCAGCCGCCGCAGCGCATCCAGGAGGTGGACGAGGTGGGCTGGCGCGATTCGCTCACCGTCGGCTTAATCCAATGCCTGGCGCTGGTGCCGGGCGTGAGCCGCTCCGGTGCCACCATCATCGGGGCCATGGCTTTTGGCTTTTCGCGCCGGTCCGCCACCGAGTTCAGCTTCTTCCTCTCGATCCCGATGCTGGTGGGGGCCGCAGGCTACGACCTGTTCAGGAATTCCGATCTGCTCACGCGCGCCGACCTGCCGTTTTTCGCCGTCGGGCTGATCGTGACCTGGCTCTCGGCGTGGGCCTGTGTGCGCTGGCTGCTGCGCTACGTGGCGCAGCACACCTTTGTGCCGTTTGCCTGGTACCGCATTGCCTTTGGGCTGCTGGTGCTGCTCACCGCCTACATGGGCTGGGTGGACTGGACGCGCTGACAGCGCCCCTCAAGCACCGCCCGCGAAGCTGCGCAGCGCTAGGGCTATGGCGGCTGCGCTTTCCTCGGGGCGCTCCATCGGGAACAGGTGGCTGCCTTCGATGGTTTGCAAGCGTGCGCTGGGCGTGTGGCCCACCAGCTTGTGCGTGAGCCCCATGCCCACTTGGCGCAGCTCGACCGATTCGCTGCCGCCAATGAAGGCCAGCGGACACGCCAGCGGGTGGCGGCGCAGCAGCCCATCAAAGTGGTGCGGCAAGGTGTTGTAGATCGCGGTTTCGACTTCGCGCTCGAAGCTCAACACGCGCTTGCTGCCCTGTGCCGTGGCCACTTCGTGCGTGCCGTGGGCAATGTAGTCGCCCAGCACCCGCGGGTCCCAGCGCGCAAAGGCTTTTTTGTGGGCGAAATGCGCCAGCGCTTCCTCGACGCTGGCCCAACTGTTGCGCCGCTTGCGGCTGACCTGCCCCGGCGAGACGGCACCAATGAGCCGCGTCTGCTTGGCCGCTTGCAGCGCCCGGGCGCGCCAGCCACTGAGCAGCGGCGAGTCGAGCAGCACCACCCCGGCCACCGGCCGGCCACCCAACTGCGGGAATTTGGCCGCGCACATCAGGCTCAGGTAGCCGCCCAGCGAATGGCCCACCAGGTACAGGGGAGTCTCGTGATCGGCCGTGCGGCCGAACTCGCGCAGCACGAAATCGGCCAGTTGCTGCACCAGGTGCGGCCAGTTGCTGCTGACCGGGTAGGCCGGGTCGTGGCCAAACTTGTCCAGCGCGGCAACCTGGTAGCCCAGTAGCCGCAAGCGCTCGAACAGCAGGCGGTAGGTGCCGGCTGGAAAGCTGTTGGCGTGTGAAAACACGATCCGGGCTGCTGGCGGTGGTGGTGGCGTTGCGATGGGGTCTTGCATCAATCAATCGTGGGGTGCGAGGGGAGGGGCGCGGGTGCGGGTTGCCGATTCTCGCCGATCACAGCCCCGTATGCGGCGACAATCGCCATTTGGCCCGCCCCTGAGCCGCTGCGCACGCCCGCTGTATGAGCAAAGCCTTCACCAAAGAAACCGACCCCGAAGACGACGACGAAGCCCTCGCCGCCGCGCCGCTGCCCGCCGGTGGCAAGAACTACATCACCCAGGCGGGTTATGAGCGCTTGCGCGCCGAATTGCTGCACCTGCTCGATGTGGAGCGCCCGCGTGTGGTCGAGGTGGTGCACTGGGCCGCCAGCAACGGCGACCGCTCGGAAAACGGCGACTACCTGTATGGCAAAAAACGCCTGCGCGAAATCGACCGCCGCATCCGCTTTTTGGGCAAGCGCATCGACGCCGCGGTGGTGGTCGATCCCACGCAGCACCACGGCAGCGACCAGGTTTTCTTTGGGGCCAGTGTGTGGTTTGCCCGGGCCGACGGCAGCCAGACCCGCATCACCATCCTGGGCATAGACGAAGCCGACCCCAGCTTGGGGCAGATCAGTTGGGTGGCACCGGTGGCGCAGGCCCTGCTCAAAGCGCGGGTGGGTGACGAGGTGCGCTTGCGCACCCCGGCAGGCTGGGAGTTGCTGGAGGTGATAGCGGTCAGCTACCCGGCCGCTGGGGCCGCAGGCGCTGCGCCCGCACCACCGCCGGTGTGCGCTTGAGCTGGCGCAGCACCCGCGCCAAGTGCACCCGATCGCGCACCGCCAGCGCAAAACGCAGGTCGATGGTGCTCTGGCCGCGCTCGTCGCCCATGTGTAGGTGTGTGATGTCGGCCTCGGCCGCTGCCAGCGCCGCCGCCACCTTGGCCAGCACGCCCTTGCCGTTGCTCACGGTGACGAGCACATTGGACTCAAAGGCGCGTGACAGATCTTCGGCCCACTCGACTTCCAGGAAGCGCTCGCTGTCGCGGTGCAACAAGCGCTTGCCGGTGGGGCAGTCGTCGGTGTGCACCACCAGGCCCTCGCCCTTGCCCAGGTAGCCCACGATGCGGTCGCCCGGAATCGGCAGGCAGCAGTCGGCGTAGTGCACCGAAGCGCCTTCGCTGCCGTCTAGCGTGACCACGCCTTGGCTGGCTTGGTCATCGCGGGCGCTGCCGTAGCGCTCTTGGCTGATCAGCAGCACATCGGGCTTGTGGCCGATCTCGCCCAGCAGCGCCGCCAGCTTCTTGGCCACCATGCCGGCAATGCGCTTGCCCAGCCCAAGGTCGGTGAGCAACTCGCGGCGGTTGCGGTTGCCGGCAAAGCGCAGCAGCTTGTCCCACGCGGCGTGGTGCGCGGCGTCGTCTTCATCGGGCAGGCCGATGAAGCCCTCGGCGCGCAAGGCTTGCAGCAGCAAGCGCTCGCCCAGCGCGTGCGATTCTTCCAGCTCCAGGGTTTTCAGGTGGTGCCGGATTTTGGAGCGCGCGCGCCCGGTTTTTACGAAACCGAGCCAGCTTGGGTTGGGCCGGGCATGGGGCGAGGTGATGATTTCCACCACGTCGCCGTTTTTCAGCTTGCTGCTCAGGGGCACCTGTTCGCCGTTGACCTTGGCCCCGATGGCGCAGTTGCCCACATCGGAGTGGATGGTGTAGGCGAAATCGACCACCGTGGCCCCGTGCGGCAGCGTGAGGATGCGGCTCTTGGGCGTGAACACATAGACCGAGTCCGGGAACAGGTCGATCTTGATGTGGTCCCAGAATTCGGCCGCATCGTGCGTGACCTGCTGAATGTCGAGCAAGGACTGCAGCCACTGGGTGTTGAGGTCTTTGGCGGTGGCGCTGTCGGGTGCGCTGGCCTTGTAGAGCCAGTGCGCGGCCACGCCGGATTCGGCCACCACGTCCATCGCCGGGGTGCGCAACTGCACTTCGATGTTGGTGCCAAAGGGCCCGATCAAGGTGGTGTGCAGCGACTGGTAGCCGTTCATTTTGGCAATCGCGATGTAGTCGCGGAACTTGCCCGGCAGCGGTTTGTAGAGCTGGTGCAGCAGGCCGAGTGCGCGGTAGCAGTCCAGCAGCTCGGGCAGGATGACGCGAAAGCCGTAAATGTCGGTCACTTGGGCGAAAGACAGGTGTTTGCTGTCCATCTTGCAATAAATCGAATACAGCGTTTTCTCGCGCCCGACGATGCGCGCCTGCATCCCGTCGCGCTGAAACACCCCTTCGACTTCGCCGCGCACGCGCTCGATCAGGTCGCGACGCCGGTGGCGCGACTTATCCAGCGCCTTGCTCAGGGCCTGGTGCCGCCAGGGGTGCAGGTGCTTGAAGGCCAGGTCTTGCAGTTCGCGGTAGTTGTTGTTCAGGCCCAGGCGGTGCGCGATCGGGGCATAGATTTCCAGCGTTTCGGTGCTGATTCGGCCCCACTTCTTGCGCGGCATATCGCCCATGGTGCGCATATTGTGGGTGCGGTCGGCCAGCTTGATGAGGATCACGCGCACGTCGCGCGCCATGGCCAGCAGCATTTTGCGAAAGGATTCGGCCTGGTTTTGCTCGCGGCTGTCGAATTCCAGTTTGTCGAGTTTGGTCAGGCCATCGACCAGATCGGCCACTTGGGGGCCAAAGCGCTGCGTTAGGTCGGCCTTGCTCACGCCGCAGTCTTCGAGCACATCGTGCATCAGGGCCGCGCACAGGGCCTGCGCGTCGAGCTTCCATTCGGTGCATTGCAGCGCCACGGCGGCCGGGTGCGTGACGTAGGGGTCGCCGTTTTGCCGCAGTTGCCCCAGGTGCGCCTGCTCGGCAAAGCGAAAGGCTTGCCGCACCTGCTTGACCTCGGCGGCGTTGAGGTAGCCCAGCGCCGCTTCGAGCTCGGCCCAGCAAAGCGCCACGACGGTATCTGCCGCCGTGGAAGCTGGCGCAGGGGCACAGGGGTGAGTGGGGCCGGCGAGGGCTTGGGCGCTCATGATGGTTGGACTTTATTCGCTTTGCCCGTATTTTGCCGACAATGTGCGTCCAATAACCCTAGCCTTCTCGCAAAAAAACACCGCCGAGGCGGTGTTTTCGTGTGGTGCGGCTGGCGGCTCAGATCGGAACTTTCTTGAGCATCTCCAGCCCGACCTTGCCGTCGGCGATTTCGCGCAAGGCCGTGACGACCGATTTGTTTTTGCTCTCGATTTTCGGTGTGTGGCCCTGGTTGAGCATGCGCGCCCGGTAGGTGGCCGCCAGCACGAGCTGGAAGCGGTTGGGGATTTTTTCCAGGCAGTCTTCGACGGTGATGCGGGCCATGGGCAGTGGGGTGTAGGGGTGGAAGAAATCAGGCAAGCTGCAAGGCGCGAAACACATCGGCCCGAGCGCGCCGCTGGGCGGCGACTTTCAGGCGCTGTGCCTGGGATATTGTTTTGAGGTTGGCCAAGGCGCTCTCAAAACAATCGTTGATTATAACAAAGTCGAAGCGCCCGACCTGCGCCATCTCGGCAGCGGCGTTGCGCAGCCGCAGTTCGATCACTTCCGGCCCATCTTCGGCGCGCCGCTGCAACCGGGCGCGCAGTTCCTCCCAGCTCGGCGGCAGGATGAAGATCAGCACCGCTTGGGGGAATTTTTCTTTGATTTGCAGCGCGCCCTGGTAGTCGATTTCGAGCACGACGTCGGCCCCGGCGGCGATCTGGGCCTGGACCGCAGCGCCCGAGGTGCCATAGCACTGGCCATGCACCCGCGCCCACTCGACGAAGGCCCCGTCGGCGACCAGGCGCTCGAACTCGGCTGCGCTCACAAAGTGGTACTCGCGCCCGTTAAGCTCCTGCCCGCGCGGCGCGCGCGTGGTGTGCGAGACCGATACATCGATCTGCGCATCGCTCTCGCGCCAGGCCTTGACCAGGCTCGATTTGCCGGTGCCGCTGGCGGCCGCGACCACGTACAGGTTGCCGGGGTAGTCCAATTTTCACTCCAAATTCTGCACCTGCTCGCGCAACTGCTCGATCAGCACCTTCATTTCCAGCGCCAGCCGGGTGAGTTCCAGGCTGGCGGATTTGCTGCCCAGGGTGTTGGCTTCGCGCTGCAGCTCTTGGATGAGGAAGTCGAGCCGTTTGCCCACTTCGCCGCCTTGTTGCAGCAGGGCGTCGAACTCTTGCAGGTGCGAGCGCAGGCGGCTGAGTTCTTCGGATACGTCGATGCGGATCGCGTAGGCGCAGGCTTCGGCCAGGGCGCGCTCCTGGGCGGCGGCCAGCACGCTGCTGGCCGCTTGCGCGCCGCCTTGGCCCAGGGCTTCGTGGAAGCGCTCCAGAAAACGCTGGCGCTGCTGCTCGACTTGCGCTGGCAGCAGCGTGTGGGCTTGCTCGGCCAAGGTGTGCAACTGCTGCAAGCGCTCTTGCAGCGCGAGCACCAGGCGCTGGCCTTCGCGCTGGCGCGCGGCGCAAAATTCCTCCAGCACCTGCTCGGCCAAGGGCAGCAGCTCGGCGCTGAGGTCGCCCGCGGGCGCGGCCGATCGGGCCACGGACTGCAGCACTTCGGCCACCGAGAGCTCGCGCGCTTGCGGCAGCCAGGCGCGGATCTGGTTTTGCGCGTACAGCAGCTTTTGCAGCTCGGGCACCGTGGGAGGGCGCAGCGTGGTCTCGGCGCGGTCTTCGACCCAGGCCCGCAGCTCGACCTTGCCACGCTTGAGCCGCGCTTGCAGGCGCTGGCGCAGCAGCGGTTCGCTGGCGCGCAGTTCTTCGCTCAGGCGCAGGCTCAAATCCAGAAAACGGCCATTGACCGAGCGGATTTCCAGCCCCAGCAGCGGGCCGCTGGCGGCAGCGGAGGCCTCGGAGCGGGGCGGGCGGCGGCTGGCGCTGGCATAGCCGGTCATGCTGTAAACTGGCATCGGTAAACTCACAAATTTGTCGGCAACCCTGTTTGGGTGGTGCGAAGCCGCGATTATGTCAAAGACCAAGCCCGCCCCTTTGCCTCCCGAAACCCTGATTGGTGGCTACCGCGTCGTGCGCCTGTTGGCGGCCGGTGGTTTTGGCTTGGTCTATCTGGCGCTGGACCCGGCCGGCCAGCGCGTGGCGCTCAAAGAATACCTGCCCGCCGCGCTGGTGTTGCGCGAGGAGGGCGAGTTGCTGCCGGTGGTGCCGCCCGAGAAGATCTCGCTGTACCGGCTGGGCTTGAAAAGTTTTTTTGAAGAAGGCCGGGCCTTGGCGCAGATTGCGCACCCTTCGGTGGTGGGGGTGCGCAATTTTTTCCGCGAAAACGAGACCGTTTATCTGGTCATGGACTTTCTGGAGGGCGCGTCGCTGCAGGAGTTCATCGTCACGGCGCGCACCCTGAACCGCAAAAAAATCCTGCGCGAAGCCACCATTCGCTCGCTCTTTGACGAGGTCTTGCGGGGTTTGCGCATCGTGCACCAGCACAAGATGCTGCACCTGGACATCAAGCCGGCCAACATCTTCATCACCGACGCCAACAAGGCGGTGCTGATCGACTTTGGCGCGGCGCGCGAAGTGCTCAGCACCGAGGGCAATTTCGTGCGCCCGATGTACACCCCCGGTTTTGCCGCGCCCGAAATGTACCGGCGTGGTGCCGCCTTGGGGCCTTGGACCGATATTTACGCAGTGGGGGCCTGCCTGTACTCGTGTATGCAGGGTTACCCGCCGCACGACGCGCCGCAGCGGCTGGAAAAAGACCGGCTGGCGCTGGCTATGTCGCGCCTGCGCGGCCTCTACAGCGACAACCTGATCGAGGTGGTGCACTGGTGCATGGCGCTGGAGCCGACGGCGCGGCCGCAGTCGGTGTTCGAGCTGCAAAAAGAGCTGCACCGCGAGCAACACCCCACCTACACCCAACCCGGCTTGCTGCAGCGCTTGCTAAACGGCTTGAGTGGCCCGGCGGCCGAGTCGATGCCGCAGTCTGAGCGTTCCAGTTTTCACGGCCTATGAAGTTTTCGGTCTATCAAATCAGTTGCCAAGGCGGCCGCGACGACAACGAGGACCGCCTGGGCTACAGCTACACCCGCGAGGCGGTGCTGCTCACGCTGGCCGACGGCATGGGCGGCTACTACGGCGGCGAACTGGCGGCCGAAATCGCGGTGCGCGTTTTTACGCAGCGTTTTCTGGCCCTGGCGCGGCCGCGGCTGGCGCAGCCCTTGGATTTTTTGCAGCACAGCCTGCTGGCGGCCAACCAAGCCATTGTGGACCACGCCCGAGCCAACTTTCTGCCCGAGCAGCCGCGCACCACGCTGGTGGCTGCCGTGATTCAGGATGGGCGCTTTTGGTCTGTGCATGCAGGCGATTCGCGGCTGTACTGGATGCGCCGCGCGCGCGTGCTGCAGCGCACCCGCGACCACAGCTACGAAGACAAACCCGAGCTGTTTCGGCACCTGGCACCACCCGCGAACCGCAATGTGCTCTTTACTTGCCTGGGCAACGCCGGCCCGCCCCTGTACGACAGCCTGGGCCCGTGTGTGCTGCAGCCCGAGGACCGCTTGCTGCTGTGCTCGGACGGGCTGTGGTCGGTGCTGGAAGACAAAGAACTGGCGGCTGCGCTGCAGGTCATGGGCCTGCGCAAGGCCGTGCCTACGCTGGCCGAGCTGGCGCTGGAGCGCGCCGGGTGCCAGAGCGATAACGTGTCGTTGCTGGGTTTGCAGTGGCAGGCCAGCGATGCCCAAGGCGGCCCGGCTGCCGCACAGCCAAACGCGCTCAACGACCAGGAGTGGTTCAGCACCCTGATGCCCAATGGCAGCACGGCCAGCACCGATGCGGCTCCAATCGCTCCAGCCGATGTGTTCGACTTGCAACGCAGCGAGCGCTCGATCGCAGAAATCCAGACAGCGACGGGGCGCAGCGCCCGGCGCAAACCTGGCCCTTGAGTTTTCACACACACACCTACCCATGAGCCACCCCACCGCCACCGCCACCGAACCCTTGCGCCGCGACGGCCGCAGCCCCGCCGCCTTGCGCACCGTGCGCCTGACGCGCGCCTACACCGTGCACGCCGAAGGCTCGGTGCTGGTTGAGTTTGGCGCCACCCGGGTGCTGTGCACCGCCTCGGTGGAAGACAAAGTGCCACCGCACCAAAAGGGCAGCGGCGCGGGCTGGGTCACGGCCGAATACGGCATGTTGCCGCGCGCGACCCACACCCGCAGCGCGCGCGAGGCCGCCAAGGGCAAGCAAAGCGGGCGCACGCAAGAGATTCAGCGCCTGATCGGGCGCTCGCTGCGTGCGGTGTTCGATCTGGCGGCGCTGGGCGAGCGCACCATCACGCTCGACTGCGACGTGCTGCAAGCCGACGGCGGAACCCGCACCGCCGCCATCACCGGGGCCTATGTGGCGGCGCACGATGCCGTGCAGCAGTTGCTGCGCAGCGGCAAGCTGGAGCGCTCGCCGCTGCTGCAGCCGGTGGCGGCGGTGTCGGTGGGCCTGGTGCGCGGGCTGGCCCTGCTCGATCTGGACTACCCCGAAGACGCCGATTGCGACACCGACATGAATGTGGTCATGACCGCCAGCGGCCACTTCGTCGAAGTGCAAGCCACGGCCGAGGGGCTGGCCTTTAGCCGCGAGCAGATGAACCGCTTGCTGCAACTGGCCGAGCAGGGCATACAGGAATTGATCGAGCTGCAGCGCCAGGCACTAGCCGAACCGCTGGCCACCCCGCTGGCCATCCCGCCCACTGGGTCACAGCCACAAGCATGAGCGCGCGCACCCTGTTGCTGGCCTCGAACAACGCCGGCAAGCTGGCCGAGTTGCAGGCCCTGTTTGAGCCCCTGGGGGTGCGCTTGCTGCGCCAGTCCGAACTCGGGATCGTCGAGGCAGACGAGCCGCACCGAACCTTTGTGGAAAACGCGCTGGCCAAGGCGCGCCACGCCAGCGCCGCCAGCGGCCTGCCCGCGCTGGCCGACGACGCTGGCCTGTGCGTCGAAGCCTTTGGTGGCCAGCCGGGGGTGGACACCGCTTTCTACGCCACCCGCTTTGGCTACCCCAAGGGCGACGCCCACAACGTGCGCGCCCTGCTGGAGCAAATGCAAGGCCAGAGCAACCGGTGCGCCGCCTTGGTCAGCACCCTGGTGGCGCTGCGCTCGGCCTCCGACCCCGAGCCGCTCATCTGCAGCGGCCGACTCAGTGGTTTGATCACCCAAGCGCCCCTGGGCGAGCACGGTTTTGGCTTCGACCCGGTGCTGTGGCTGCCCGAGTTCGGCCAGACCTGCGCCCAACTGCCGCCTGCGCTCAAAAACGCCCACAGCCACCGCGGCCAGGCGGCGCGTGCCATGCTGGCGCTGATGCGCGAGCGCTGGTTTGGCCATGACTAAAGCCCAGCCCCTGCTGTGGCAGCGCCCGGGTGCCTTGCACTTGAGCAGCTTGCCGCCGCTGTCGCTCTACGTGCACCTGCCCTGGTGCCTGAAAAAATGCCCCTATTGCGACTTCAACTCGCACGCCTGGGCCGACCCGAACGCGCCCCTGCCCTGGGCGCGCTACCTGCAGGCGCTGCGCGCCGACCTCGAATCCAGCCTGCCGCTGGTCTGGGGGCGCACGGTGCACAGCGTGTTTCTGGGCGGCGGCACGCCCAGCCTGCTGCCACCCGAAGCGGTCGAGCGCCTGCTGTCCGATCTGCGCAGCCTGCTGCCGCTGCTGCCCGAGGCCGAAATCACCTTAGAGGCCAACCCCGGCAGCTTCGAGCGCCAGCGCTTTGCGGCCTACCGCGCCGCTGGCGTCACGCGCCTGAGCGTGGGGGTGCAAACCTTTGATGAGCGCGGCTTGCAGGCGCTGGGCCGCGTTCACGATGCGGCGCAGGCGCACGCCGCTGTGGAGGAGGCGGCGCAGCACTTCCAGCACTTCAACCTTGACCTGATGTACGCCCTGCCGGGGCAGACGCTGGCCATGCTGGAGCGCGACCTCGACACCGCCCTGGGCTACGCGCCGCCGCACCTGTCGGTGTATCAGCTCACGCTCGAACCCAATACCGTTTTTGCCAAACACCCGCCGCCGCTGCCCGACCAGGACCTGGCCTACGACATGCTGGACGCCATCACCGCACGCTGCGCCGGCGCCGGCCTGGGGCGCTACGAGGTCTCGGCCTACGCGCGCAGCGGCCACGCCTGCCGCCACAACCTCAACTACTGGCGCTTTGGCGACTACCTCGGCATCGGGGCCGGGGCGCACGGCAAGCTCAGTTTCGCGCAGCGCATCTTGCGCCAGGTGCGCTGGCGCGACCCGGCGCGCTACATGGAGCAGGCGCTGGCCGGCCAGCCGCTGGCCAGCGAGCAGGAAGTGGCGGCGGCCGAGCTGCCCTTCGAGTTCATGCTCAACGCCTTGCGCCTGCGCGAGGGCTTTGCGCTGGCCGATTTTTCCGAGCGCACCGGCTTGCCCCTGGGTGTGATCGAGCAGCCGCTGGCCCAGGCCGAAGCCCGAGGCTGGATCGAGCGCGAGGGCCTGCGCCTGCGCCCGAGCGCGCGCGGTTTCGACTTTTTGAACGATTTGCAGGCGCTGTTTTTGCCTTGACCCCACCCGGCCGCAGCCCCATAATCTGCACCAGCGAGGTGCGCCATGTTTGCGATCTACGGCACGTCCGGTTTGATGTACCGCGGTTTGGCGCCGGACTTGCGCCGCGTGGTGCCGTCCTTGCGCAGCGCGCGCAACCGCCCACTGGAGCCCGAATTCGATCGCCCCTTTCACGATCTGTTGCAGCGGCCCGAGGGCGAATCGCGAGGCAGCGCGCAGGCGCTGCACACCTACGGGCAGGTGCAGCGCCCAACGCCGCAGCGCCGCCCCTTGCAGACCGTCTCCGACGTCATGAGCCGCGAGCCCATCACGCTGGCGCACGACCTCACGGTGCGCCAAGGCTGGTGGAAGCTGTACCAGCGCGGCGTCGGCCAGGCCCCGGTGCTCGGAGCGGACGGCCGTGTGATCGGTATGCTCACCCGCGCCGAGCTGCTGCAGCCCGAGCGCTTGCCCACCCCAGACGGCCGCGCCGTGGTCTGGCAAGCGCTGCTGGCGCAACCGATTACCGATCTGATGGTCACGCCCGTGCCTGCCGCCAGCGCCCAGACCGACTTGCGCCGCTTGGCCCAGGTGCTGCTCGACACCGGCTTGCAGGGCTTGCCCGTCGTCGATGACGAGGGCCGAGTCGAGGGTTTCGTGACGCGCAGCGACATCCTCAAAGCCGTGCTGCACGACCCGCCGCTCGACCTGTGGGCGGGTTGACTCTCGTGCAACGCTGATTGCTGTGGCCGCTGACGCCGCAACCCTGTTGGCCCGATAGCGCTGCAACTTAGGCCGTGCTACACTCAAAAAATGAGCTTTCTCACACTGGAACAGCAGGTTTTGGAGCTGCCCTTGCAGGAGCGGGCCCAGCTCGTGCGGCGTTTGCTCGAAAGCCTCGATGGGGTCTCGTCAGACCAGGCGCAGCAGCTCTGGCTGGATGTTGCGGCTTGCCGTGCCGGGGAAATCGATCGGGGCGCGGTGCAGTTGGTTGCGGCTGCAGAACTGGAACACCGGGTGCAGGCCCTGCTCAAGTGTCCCCAATACTGGGCGGGGCGGGTTTAGGGGCAAGGCCCGGCCATGGATTGCAGGCTGCCACCAGGTTTGCGCTGCTGCCACGGACGCAGCGGCTTTGCGTCAATCGGTGCATTTGCGGCGACAATAGCGCCTTTGCTGTATCAGCCGCGCCCCATCACTTAAACCCTCCCGCCCTCTACCAGAGTCAGCCCTGCCTCTGTGCCCGCCCAAGACCCGCAGCCGTGAACCCTACCTCCAAGACCCCGTCCCCGTCCTCCAGCTCCGACCTGTCGCGCCTCGACGCCCTCACCGGCGGTGCCTTCAAGGCCCCGACCTCGGGCGAGCGCGCCGCCCGGCTGCGCGAATGGCTGGCCAGCGAGCCCGGGTTTGAACAAATGACCGAGGTCTATCGCGAGCTGGCGCACCGCGACAAAGGCGCGGCCAAGGCGCTCAAAGACAAGCTCGACGAGATCAAGCGCGTCAAGGCGCAGGATGCCATCGCCGAAGAGTGGGCCGCCAAGGCCAAGGCCCTGCTGACCCAGCCGCGCCTGAACCTGGCCGACGCCATGGGCTGGCAGCGCGACGCCGCCAAGGCCGGGGCCCCGCTGTCGCGCGAGCCGCTGGCCGGCCTGCGCCAAACCCTAAACGAGCGCATGAAGGCGCTGGAAGATTTGCAGCACCGCGTGCAGGTACAGCGCGAGGCGGCGGTGCTGCTGGCGCAGCGCATCGAGCTGCTCTCGACCAAAACATGGACCGAGGCGCAGGCGCTGCGCGAGGGCTTGCAGGCCGACGTGGCCGCCTGGCAGACGCAGGCCGGGGCACTGGCCGACGACGCCGCCTGGCCCAGCCTGGAGCCCAAATACCCGCAGCAGCTCGACACCTCGCGCAGCCAGTTGGCGCTGGTCTGGGAGGCTTTCGACGCCGCGCTGGCGCTGGCGCAGGCTGCCGCCGCCGACCCGCAAGCCCCGCTGCCTGCCGTGCCGGTGTGGGCCGACGAGCTGCGCGCCGGGCGCGGCCAGGCCAAAGAAACGGCCCCGGTGAGCGACAACGCCGAAGTGGCGGCGCGCCAAACCCAGGCCACGCAGGCCGTGACCGCCGCGCTGGCGGCCCTGAACCAGGAGCTGGCCGAAGGCCACAGCAAAACCGCCCCCAAGGCGGCGGCGCATCTGCGCCAGGTGCACAAAGACCACGGCCGCCACATCGACGCGGCGCTCGAAGCCCAGGTGCAGGCCGCGCTGGCCAAGAGCAGCGAGCTCGAAGGCTGGCAGCGCTGGCGCGCCGACCAGTTGCGCGAAGAGCTGCTGGCCAAGGCAGTGGCGCTCAGCCAAGCCCCCGAGGGCCAGCGCCCCGGCGGGCGCAAGGTGCAAGAAGGGCTGCGCCAATTGCGCGAGCAGTGGAAGGCCACCGACCAAGGCGGCGCACCCAACCACGCGCTGTGGAAAAAATTTGACGAAGCCTGCAACGAAGCGCACAAAATCGTCGAAGCCTGGCTGGCCCAGCTCAAGCAGCAAAACGAGGCCCATCGGGCCCAGCGCCTGGAGCTGATCAACGAAGTCCGGGCCTGGACGCAGGCGCACG
>Ga0209103_1000139_pt1 | contig 21894 bp, 27 predicted proteins | sample 4C3metaG_FD_184152 | JGI IMG/M metagenome (GOLD analysis project Ga0209103, IMG submission 184152) | Freshwater bacterial and archeal communities from Indian Creek, Illinois, USA - 4C3 metaG (SPAdes) (version 2) | ecosystem: Environmental > Aquatic > Freshwater > Unclassified | place: USA...
ACGCCGGGTCTGCACCGCGACCCGGATGGCCGGGCGATGAACCGCTACATGAACCGTGCCGCGCGCCGTGCCGTCGATGATGTCGATGGCGCGGCCCTGGTGATCGAGGCCGGGCGCTGGACCGACGAGGACAGTCTCGCCTACAAGGTGCTCGGCGATGCTGGTATGCCGGTGGTGCTGGTCATCAACAAGGTCGACAAGCTGGTCGAGAAGGGCGCGCTGCTGCCTTTCATCGCCGAGATCACGAAGGACCGCCATTTCGCCGCCGTGCACCCGGTTTCGGCGCGCAAGCAAGACGGTCTGCGTCCGCTGATCAAGAGCCTGCTGGCCCTGCTGCCGGAATCGCCGCCCTTGTTCGCCGAGGACGAGATCACCGACCGCAGCGAGCGTTTCCTCGCCGCCGAGCTGGTGCGCGAGCAATTGATGCGCAAGCTCGGCCAGGAAGTGCCCTACTCGACCACGGTCGAGATCGAGAAGTTCGAGGAGGAGGGCGAGAAGCTGCGCATCGCCGCCATCGTCTGGGTCGAGCGCGAGGGCCAGAAGGCCATCGTCATCGGCCAGGGCGGCGAAATGCTCAAACTGATCGGTAGCGCGGCGCGGATCGCGATGGAGAAGCTGTTCGGCCGCCGGGTGTTCCTGCAGACCTGGGTGCGGGTACGCGAAGGCTGGTCGGACGACGAGGCCGCACTGCGCCAGTTCGGCTACGGCGAGTGAGGCCGGCGACGACGCGGCCATGCGCATCGACGGCGAGCAGGCCTTCGTTCTCCATGCCCGGCCCTGGCGCGAAACCAGCCTGCTGCTCGAATTGTTGACCGCCAGCCACGGCCGCGTCGGTGCCGTGGCGCGTGGTGTGCAAGGGCCAAGGCAGCAGGCGCGTCGGGCCGCCTTGCAGCCTTGGCAGCGGATCGCCTTGGCCGCCGACGGCCGGGGCGAGCTGTGGACCCTGCGCCACTGGGAGGCCCTGGACGCGCCGCCGCGACTGGTCGGCGAGGCCGCGCTGGCCGGGTTCTACGTGCACGAACTGCTGCTGCGCCTGCTGCCGCGCCAGGACCCCGCCGAGCGGGTGTTCGCCCGCCACGCCGAACTCCGTGAGGCGCTGGGCGGAGGTGAAGCTTTGGCCTGGACCCTGCGGCGCTGGGAGCGCGATCTGCTCGATCTGCTGGGACTGGGCCTCGACTGGGGCCGGGCCGCCGATGGCCGGGCGCTGGACCCGGCGGCGCGCTACCGCATCGATCCCGAGCAAGGCCCCTGGCGCGACCCCGGCCAGGAGCGCGGCAGTGTGCGCGGCAGCGCTCTGCTGGCCTTGGCCGCCGATCGCAGGCCCGCCGACGAGGAACTGCCCGAACTGCGTCGGGCCTTGCGCGGGGTGATCGAGCACCAGCTCGAGGGCCGGCCACTGCGCAGTTGGAGCTTGTGGACCGACGTCCAGCATGTTCTGGCCGCGTCGGAGCGGGTGCTGCCCTAGCTAGCCGTTCTGGCTGGTGTTTGCGAGGGCGTGGTCGATCCGCGCGAACACCAGCCGGGCGGCTTCGGGCGAGCCGGGCTCGGCGTGCAATCGGTTCACCGACTCGGCCAGCGCACGAGCACCGACGAAGGCACAGCCGGCCTTGAGCTGGTGCAGCACCCGGCGCGCGGCTTCGGCATCGCCGGCGGCCAGTGCCGCGTCGAGCCGCTCGCGCTGTTGTGGCAGTTCCGCCAGGAACAGCGTGCGCAGCCGGATCAGGGTGTCGGCGGCACCGCCCACGGCGGCCAGGGCATCGCGGTCCTCCCAGTCGGGGTCGCCAAGCCAGGGCCGCAGCGCCATCCGCAGGGCCGGTGCGGTGATCGGCTTGGCCAGCGCAGCGGCAAAACCACAGGCCAACAGCCGGCGCCGGCGGTCACCGTCGAGGTCGGCGGTGAACGCCACCGCCGGGCTGTCGTTGCCGAGCGCGCGCTGGCGGGCGAGCCAGGCATCGCCTTGCCCATCCGGCAGGCCGACATCGACCAGCAGCAAGTCATAGCGGGCCTCGGCGCAGTGGTCGCCGGCTTCCGCCAAGGTACGTACCGCGTCGACCCGCACACTGCCGCACAAGGCGTGGGTGACGAAAGCGCGACTGGCGGCGTCGTCCTCGATCAGCAGGACGGTTAGGCTCATGCATCCCTCCTGGACACCCAAGCCGCCAAGGATGCGCCCGCCCCTGTCGAGCCACAAGTCGAGAGTGCCGCGGTTCCGTGTAGGAATTTTCCGCATCGCCAGCGGCTGCGCCCTGTTGTTCCTGCTGCTGGCGGCGGTGCCGACCGCGGCGGCGGGCGGACGGCTGCAGGTCGAGCGGCTGTCGGCGGCAGCCGGCAGTGCCGAGGGCCTGCAGCTGCGGGTTCTCGAACAGGAGGATGGCGGCCTGGCTCTGCATCTGCAGGTGCGTGAGGCAAGGTTGCCGGCGCTCGAGCAGTCCTTGCGGCACATCGAATGGTCCTGCACGATTCGCCAGTTGCCCGGCATTTGCGAAGGGCCGCTGCGCCTCGCCGGTCGGCCGGCTGGCCGGCTGGCCCTCGATCTGGCGACGCAGGCTTCGGCGGATTGGCGTCAGAACGGGCGCCGGCTCCATCTGCAACAGCAGGGAGGGCGTTGGCAGGTCGAGTTGACGAGGATTCCGTTGCGCTGGCTGGAAGCCCTCGGCCAGACCCGGTTCGGCCTGCTCGTGAACGCCGGCGAGGCGAGCGGCCGCGTGCAGTTGCCCGCCGCCGGCCGCACCGACTGGAGGGCGGAACTGCGGCTCGCCGGTTTCGGGTTCGACAGCCCGGACGGCACCCGCGCAGCGGCCGATATCGCGGGTCGCCTGGGCATCGAAAGCCGGGGTGGACAATTCGAACTGCGCGCCCGCTGGGAGGCCGGCGAAGCCTTGTTCGCGCCGTTCTACCTGCAAGCACCGACCGAGGGCATCGCGATCGCGGCGCGCTTTGCCACCACCGGGTCGGGCCTCGATCTGCGGCATTTCGAGTGGGACGATGGCGAACGCCTGCAATTGCAGGGCAGGGCTCGGCTCGCGCCGGAAGGCGAAGCGCCGAGCCTGCGGTTGGAGGCGAGAAGCGGCGATCTGGATGGTCTGGCATCGGCCTATCTGGGCGGCGTGCTCGGTCCGGCCGGTCTGGCCGATCTAGCCCTGCAGGGGCAGGGCCAGATCCATTTCGAGAGCGACAGTGCTGGCCTTGTGCAATTCGATCTGCAGTTGGTCGCCGCCGATGCCCGTGATCCGCGTGGGCGCTTCGCGCTCGAAGGACTCTCCGGCGGCCTGCACTGGTCGCGTCAGGGCACGGTCGAAAGCGCATTGCGCTGGCGTTCGGCGGCTTTGTACGGCATCGCCCTCGATCCGGCCGCGCTGGCGTTCCGCAGCCACGCCGGCCGGCTGGAGCTGAAGGCTCCGGCAGCGATCGGCCTGCTGGGCGGCGGATTGACGCTCACACAATTGGCCTGGCAGCCGGCACAGGCCGGGACCGTGGCCAGCACCCGGTTCGGGCTCGCCCTGCACGGGATCGACCTTGCCGTGCTGTCCCGGCAGTTCGGTTGGCCGCCCTTCGAAGGGCAATTGTCCGGCAGTTTGCCGGAGGCGAGGTATGCCGATGGCCGGCTGGTCTTCGCCGGCGGCCTGCGCATGGATCTGTTCGGCGGCACCGTGCGCATCGACGATCTGGCCCTGGAACGCCCCTTCGGCGTCGCCCCGTCGCTGGCGGCCGATCTCCGTTTCGACGACATCGACCTGGCTCCGCTGACTCGCGCTTTCGGTTTCGGTGAGATCACCGGCCGGCTCGATGGCCGCATCCGTGACCTGCGCCTGCTGGATTGGACGCCGGTTGCTTTCGATGCCCGCCTGCTCAGCGACCGCCACTGGCCGGGGCGGCGGCGGATCAGCCAGCGCGCCGTACAGGACATCGCGGCGCTGGGCGGTGGCGGGCTGGTCGCCGGTTTGCAGACCCGCCTGCTGCGTGCCTTCGACGATTTCGGCTACGAGCGCATCGCCATCGGCTGCGTGCTGCGCGACCACGTCTGCCGGATGAGCGGCATCGCCCGGCGCGGCGAGGGCTTCCTGATCGTCCAGGGCCGTGGCCTGCCGCGCCTCGAAGTGGTCGGGTTCCGCCGCGACGTGGACTGGCCGACCCTGGTGCAACGCCTGCAGGGTGCGACCCGGCCCGGTGGCATCCGCATCGAGTAGGCCGTGGCTTCGGCACCCGTTCAGCGCGGTCCCGCTATAGCATCGCTGCATCGTCCCGTGGAGAACGCCGATGCGCCGTTTCGCCCTGTTGTTGCCCAGCTTGCTGCTGGCCGCCTGCGTGACCATCAATGTCTATTTCCCGGCTGCCGAGGCGCAACGGGCGGCCGAAATCTTCGTCGAGGACGTGATGGGCGCCCCGGCCGGAGACGAAGCTTCGCCACGCCCGGAGGGCGGCAGCAGTGCGGTCCTGCCACCGCTGGCCCCGACCCTCGTCCGGGTCTGGCGCTTCGATCCGGTGGGTTTCTTCATCGGCAGCGCGCACGCGCAGGATGCCGTCGATATCCGCATCCGCACGCCGGCCATCCAGGCCATCCAGCAGCGCATGGCCGAACGCTTCTCGTCGACGCTGGCGCCGCTGTTCGAAAGCGGGGCGCTGGGTTTTGGCAACGACGGCCTCGTGGTGCTGCGCGATCCGGCGCGGGTTCCGCTGGCACAGCGCACGGCGGCGGCACAGGCGGTGGCCGACGAGAACCGCGACCGTCGCGCGGTCTACCGTGAGATCGCGGTGGCCAACGGCCGCCCGGAATGGGAGGAAGCCATCCGCCAGACCTTCGCCCGCGAATGGATCGCCCAGGCGCGGCCGGGCTGGTGGTACCAGGACAGTGCCGGAGCTTGGAAGCAGAAGTAAGCCGGCACGGCCGGCGAGATCTCCGCAGGCCGGGACCGTGGCGTGCGAAAATCGAATCCCGTTTCGATTCGAGTTTTCCGTGGCGCGACAGCGGCAGCGACTGGACCCTGATTTCGAGATCGCGATCGACGATCTCTCGCACGACGGCCGGGGCGTTGGCCGGCGCGAGGGCAAGGCGGTGTTCGTGGCCGGCGCGCTGCCGGGCGAACGGGTGCGGGCCCGGCAGACGGCGAAGAACCGGCATTTCGACGAGGCGGCGGCTTTCGAGGTGCTGCAGGCCTCGCCGGATCGCGTCGAGCCGGAGCACTGGTTCGAGCCGATCCGCGACGCGCAGTGGGGCTACCGGCGCAAGGGCCGGCTATCGGTGCGCTGGGTCGACAAGAAAGCCAAGGCGCTGGTCGGTTTCCGCGAGCAGGACCCGCGTTTCGTGGCCGATCTCTCCGAATGCCACACGGTGATCCCGGCGATCGGCACGCGCCTGCCGGCGCTCTCGGCGCTGGTGGGGTCGCTCGACGGCCGCCGCACGATCCCGCAGATCGAGTTCATCGCCGGCGATGGTGTGCTGGATGGCGGTACGCCGCGCGAAGGCGGTGTGCTGGCGCTGGTGTTCCGTCACCTCGAGCCGCTGTCGGCCGGTGATCGGGACAAGCTCGCGGATTTCGCGAAGCGCGAGGCGGTGGCCGTCTTCCTGCAACCGGGCGGTCTCGACACGGTGGCGCCGCTATGGCCCGAGGACGTCGACCTGCACTTCGATCTGTCGGTGCAGGACGTCGGGGCGGAGCAGGGCGTGCGCCTTGCTTTCCGGCCGCTCGACTTCATCCAGGTCAATGCCGGGCTGAACGCGAAGATGATCGCGCGTGCGATCGATCTGCTCGCATTGAATCCCGGTGAGCGCGTACTCGATCTGTTCTGCGGGCTGGGCAATTTCACCCTGCCGAACGCGCGCTTCTTCGCCGCCGATCTCGCCAAGGATCTTTCCGGCGAGCCGTGGATGCGCGATGGCTTCGACCGGCTGCTGATCGATCCGCCACGGGCCGGTGCCGCCGAGGTGCTGGCGCAATTGCCACTGGAGAACATTCCGCGCATCGTCTACGTCAGTTGCCACCCGGGTTCGCTGGCCCGCGACGCCGGCTTCCTCGTGCGTGAGCGCGGCTACACCCTGCTCGGCGCCGGCGTGATGGACATGTTCCCGCACACCGCGCACGTCGAGTCGATCGCCGTGTTCGAGCGCTGCTGATGGGCATCGAGATCGAGCGCAAATTCCTAGTTGTCGGCCAGGCCTGGCGTGCGCAAGCCGAGCGCCGCCAGCGCATGGCGCAGGGCTATTTGAACGACGCCGCGGCGGTCGATTCTGGCGCGCAGCAGGTGTCGGTGCGGGTGCGCATCGCCGGCGAGCAGGCTGCTTTGAACCTGAAATCGCGCGAGCTCGGTGCCTCGCGGCAGGAGTTCGAGTACGCCATCCCGCTGGCCGACGCCGAGGCCCTGCTGGCGCTGTGCGTCGGTGGCGTCATCGACAAGACCCGCCACTACGTGAGCGTCGGCGCGCACCTCTGGGAGGTCGACGAGTTCCATGGCGAGAACGCCGGGCTGGTGGTGGCCGAGATCGAGCTTTCCGCCGTGGACGAGGTCTTCGAACGGCCGTCATGGCTGGGTGTCGAGGTGACCGAGCAGATCCGCTACTACAACCTCGCCTTGGCGTCCCGGCCGTTTTCACGGTGGAGCGCCGAGGACAAGCGATTCGGCGCATCCGAAGGGCAGGGCTGAGAGCCTGCTCAGCTGTCGAACAGCGCCGCATCCAGCGCCAGCAGTGAGGCCGGGCCGGCTTCGATACCGGCCTTGTGAACGCGGGTGCGCGGCAGGATGCGGGCGAAGTAGAAGCGCGCGGTTTCGCGCTTCGCGGCCTTGAACTCGGCCGGATAGTCGCCGGCTTCCGCGGTGGCAACGCTCTTGGCCCACCAGTAGGCCAGCGCGACGTAGCCCGAGTAGAACAGGTAATCGACCGAGGCCGCGCCGACCTCCTCCGGGTTGCCAGCGGCCTTGCGGCCTACCGCCATCGTGGTGTCGGCGTACTCCTTGGCGAGCGTAGCCAGCGGGCCGATGAACTCGGCCACTGCCGCGTTGCCGATGTTGGCTTCGCAGAACTGCTGGATCAGGCCGAGGAACTGCTTCAAGCCCACGCCCTGCTGCTGCATCACCTTGCGGCCGAGCAGGTCGAGCGCCTGGATCTGCGTGGTGCCTTCGTAGATCGTGGTGATGCGGGCGTCGCGGGCGAGCTGCTCCATGCCCCATTCCGCCACGTAACCGTGGCCGCCGAAGCACTGCAGCGAGTTGTAGGTGCACTCCACCGACCACTCGGTGAGGCAGCCCTTGACGATGGGGGTGAGGAAACTCAGCAGCTCATCGGCCTGCTTGCGCTCGGCATCAATGCTGCTGCGCTCGATGATGTCGACCAGCGTGGCGGCGTGGTAGGCGAGCAGGCGACTGCCCTCGGCCAGCGCCTTGCTGGTGAGCAGCATGCGGCGGATGTCGGCGTGGACGATGATCGGGTCGGCCGGCTTGCTGGGCTCCTTGGCACCCGAGAGCGCGCGCATCTGCAGGCGCTCGCGGCTGTAGCGCAGGGCGTTCTGGAAAGCGCGATCGATCAGGCCCAAGCCCTGGATGCCGACCGCGAGCCGTGCGGTGTTCATCATCGTGAACATGGCATTGAGGCCCTTGTTCGGCTGGCCGATCAGGTAGCCCTCGGCACCGTCGAAGTTCATCACGCAGGTGACCGAGCCGTGGATGCCCATCTTGTGTTCGATGGAGCCGCAGCGCACCGCATTGCGCTCGCCGACCGTGCCATCGCGGGCCACCTTCAGCTTGGGCACGATGAACAGCGAGATGCCCTTGGTGCCAGCCGGGGCATCGGGCAGGCGGGCCAGCACCAGGTGCACGATGTTGTCGGTGAAGTCGTGCTCGCCGCCGGTGATGAAGATCTTGGTGCCGGTGATGGCGTACTTGCCGTCGGCGACGGGCTCGGCGCGGGTTTTCAGCAGGCCCAGATCGGTGCCGCAGTGCGGCTCGGTCAGGCACATGGTGCCGGTCCAGCGGCCCTCGACGATGGCCTTCAGGAACACCTCCTGCTGCCAGGGTTCGCCGTGGTGCTTGAGGGCCTCGGTGGCACCGTGCGAGAGCAGCGGGTAGTTGCCCCAACTCAGATTGGCGGCGTCGATCATTTCCTTGATCAGTACGCCGAAACTGTCCGGCAGGCCCATGCCGCCCTGCGCTTCCGGCGCGGTGATGCCGCTCCAGCCGCCGTCGACGAACTGCGTGTAGGCCGCCTTGAAGCCGCTGGGGGTTTTCACCGCGCCGGTGGCCGGGTCGAAGTGGCAGCCTTCGCGGTCACCGATGGCGTTGAGCGGGGCCAGCACGTTCTCGTTGAACTTCGCGGCCTCCTCGAGCGCGGCATCCATGACGTCGCGTTGCGCGGCGTCGATGCCGAGCCTGGCGTAGAGGCTCTCGGCCTGGATCACGTCGAACAGCGCGAAGCTCATGTCGCGCACCGGGGCTTTGTAGGTATTCATCAGGTCGGAAGGGGCGTGCGGGAAGAAATCGGAAGGTAGGGCCTTGGCGGTGAAGAAGGGGCGCGTGCGGTCGGCACGGCGCGACGACTTCTCAGCGCAGGACGCCGTCGAGGCCGGGTACCGGGCTCAGGGCACTGGAATAATCGATGCGTTGATCGCGGCCGGGGGGATCGACACCCAGCGTGCCGTCGAGCCGGTAGCGCAGCGCTTGGCGCTGGGCGATGGCGGCGAGGATGCGCTGGCGCTCATCCTCGGGCAGGGCCAGCGGCAGTTCGATCACCTCGGCCGCCTGTGGCAGCAGACGGATACCGGGGGTGGCCGATACCGGCAGGGCGATGCCCTCACCGAGGCGGAGGCTCAGCGCCACCCGTTCCAGCGTGGTCGGCACGGTGCTGAAGTTCTCGATCCGCAAGTGCAGCGTGGCCCCCCCCGGCTGCAGGCGCAGTTCCTGGATGCGAGCCTCGGGCGGGAACACGCGTTTGGGTGGCCCGCCGGTGCCACAGCCAACCAAAGCGAACAGGGCGAGCAAAGCCAGCAGAAGCGCGGAGATGCGGGTCACGCCAAGCTCCACAAGACTCGAAGGAGCCGCGAGGATAGCAGCCATACGCCCCCGTCCGGTGTCGGCGCGCCTGCGCAGGATGCCCGGCAGATGGCGGCTCAGCCGCCCGGTGGCACCAGCGGCCAGTCGCGCCGCGCCCATTCGCTCATGCCGCCGTGCACGTAGCGCACATGGGTCAGGCCGCGGGCATGCAGGGCGAGCAGGGTGGCGCGCGAGCGATTCTGGGTGTTGCAGATCAGCAGCACGCGGGCCGAGGGATCGGCCGGTATCAGATCGAGGCGCGATTCCAGTTGCCGCATCGGCAACAGCAGGGCACCCGGAGCCACGCCTTGGGCGTGTTCTCCGGGTTCGCGGATATCGATCAGCAGGGCTTGGCCGGCTTCGAGTTCGGCACGGGCCTGTTCCAAGCTCACCGCCGCCGTGGCCATGGTGTCCTTGCCCCACCAGCCGGCCATTGCCGCACCGGCGGCCAATGCCAGCAGCACGGGGGCGACGAAGCCGCGGAGGCGACGTGTCGGCCGGGAGCGGTGGTCAGCGGAGGCGGGACTTGGCATGATGGCTTGGGCTTGCGGAAGATGCGGCAACCATCCTCGCAAGTTTCTTCGTTGCGGGGAATGATCGGGATCGCTCCCGAGGAGATCGCGGCCATCAAGACGGATCGGGAACCACGCACGATCACGGCGGACGTGCTCCCGCCCGATGACTCGCCCGCCAAGCGCGGTCGGCGTGATCCCCTGCCGCCCATGTGGATTGACTGGGCCGCCGTTGCGGAGGTGCAGGCGGCCCGCCGTGCCTTGGGATTGGACAAGCGCCTGCCCAGCCTGACGCCCTTCGTGAGATACGGCGACCCGAATGCGAAGCACCCGGGCGACGAGGCTTCGTGACGATCCACGATTGAGCGGGTGGGGCCTGCCGAATTGCCGGGGTGTTCCGCGTCTTGGAGCGGAACGCCCAAACGAGCGCAGGATCCGCGTCCCTGCTCCGGTTGGCTATGGCACAACCCAATCCACCACAATCAACGCGAACAGCATCTCCCCCGCGCCGATTCTCGTCAGATTGCCGTCAGGGAGGGGTGGGAAGGTGATCGCCTCCGCAACGGGCCTCGGCTCCACACGGAGCTTTTCCCAACCCCACTCCCCAAGGTGTGCCCATGACGCTCCGTCTCCTCCCCGCCGCTCTTCTGGGCCTAGCGGCCACCACCGCCGGGGCCGCCGGCCCCGCCACGCAGCCCGACGCCCGCAGCATCGTCCGCCTGCTCGACGCCCAGGGCTTCGTCGCCATCCATGAACTCGAGCGCCGCCATGGCTTGTGGACCGCCGAAGGCACCGCGCCCAACGGCCGCCCGGTCTACCTGCTGGTGAACGAGGACCGGCTGATCGTCGACGTGATCAGCGAAAGCGGGCAGGGTGGCCTGACAGTGGATGAACTGCGCCGTCTGCTGTCCGCGCAGGGCTACCGCGACCTGCGCGGGTTCGAGTTCGAGGACGGGCTGTGGGAGGTCGAGGCGACCAATCGCGCCGGCCTGCGTGTCGAACTGCTCGTCCACGGTGTCGATGGCCGCGTCATATCCGAAACGCCCTACGGCAGGCCGCCGGTGAACGCCGGCTTCCTCACTGCGGCCGAGGTCACGGCCCGCCTGCTGGCGCTCGGCTATTCGAGCATCCGCGTGATCAAATTCGACGACGGCAAGTGGGAGCTCGAGGCGCGCCACCCGGCGGGGTATTGGGTGGAGATGTACGTCGATGCCCGTACGGGCGAGATCCTGCGCGAGTGGCGCGCGAAGATGGTCCCGGTGCCGGCGGCACGTTCCTGACGGCCGCCGAGGTCACGTCCTGTCTCGCTGCACTGCGCTACACCCAGATCCGCCCGATCCTCATCGATGATGGCAAGTGGGAGGTGAAGGCCCGCAACCCGCGCGGTCAGCGCGTCGAACTCTATGTCGATGCCCGCACCTGTGTGATCCTGCGCGAAGAGCGCGACTGACCGGGCGGCCCTCCCGCCATCCCCTGCCTGCTCTGCACGGTCTCGGCCCTGCGGGGCGGGCTTTCTTGGTGTGCTGTGGCACGCTCGATGATGAGCTGTCATTCCCCCGGAGCGTCCGATGCGCGTCCTGCTGGTCGAAGACCATCCCCCGTTGGCCGAGGCCGTCGGTGAAGCCCTGACCCGCGCCGGGTTCACGGTCGACCGCGCCGGCACTGCTCGCGAGGCGCGAGCGATGGCCGGCACGGCCGACTATGGGCTGGTGCTGCTGGATCTAGGCCTGCCTGACGGCGACGGCCTGCGCCTGCTGCCCACCCTGCGCGCCGGCGGGCGCGTGCCGGTGATCGTGCTGACCGCCCGCGATGCGCTCGAAGACCGCTTGGCCGGGCTTGACGGCGGTGCCGATGACTACATCCTGAAGCCGGTCGAGATGTCGGAGCTCGCGGCGCGCTGCCGCGCCGTGCTGCGGCGCCCCGGCGAGCGGGGCGCGACGACGTTGCAGGTGGGCCCGATCGCTTTCGACACGGTGAATCTCAGCGTGGTGGCCGACGGTCGTGTCGTGGCGCTGGGCCGGCGCGAGACGGCCATTCTCGAGCAGTTGATGCGGGCGGCCGGGCGCGTGGTGGCGCGCGGCGCACTCGAAGAGGCGATTTACGGCTTCGACGACGAGGTCGGGCCGAACGCGCTCGAGGCGGGTATGTCGCGCCTGCGCCGCGCACTGGCGGCCGCCGGATGCCCGCTGCCGATCGTGACGGTGCGCGGCATCGGCTGGATGCTGGCGAAGGAGGCCGCGCCATGACCGCAGCGCCGCGTTCGCTCGCCTCGCGGCTCACGTCGCGCCTGTTCGTGATCGCCGCCGCGGCGCTGGTCGTGAACATGCTGGCCGTCGGTGCGTATTACGGTTTCGACCGCCGGGCGATGGAAGGAGAGGTGGTCGAACACCGTCTGAGGCTCGTTGCCGAGGCCTTCGACCCCGCTTCCGGTCGCGTCGAGGCCTCCGCCCGGGCCCTGTACGAGGCGCATCCCGAGGCCTACGCCTTCGTCGTCGCAGACGCCGATGGGCGGGTACTCGACGCGGCCAATCCCGGGCTCGTGCCGCGCCGTGCCTTCGAGGAGGCCGCCTTCGCGGACGACTGGCTGGCACACAGGGTTTCGGACTCGCGTTCGCTGCTAATCGCCTCGAAGAGGGCCTCGCTGGGCGGTCGTGACCTGCGCCTCGTCTTCGTGATGCGCGAGGATCCCGCGAACCTGATGGCGCGTGCGCTGCTCGCGGAGTTCGTCGGCCACATCTGGTTGCCGATCGTGCCGGTGGTCGTGCTACTGATCGCCGCGAACGCCGTGCTGATCCGCCGCGGCCTCGCTCCGGTGACGGCGGCGGCGCGCTGGGCGCGGAGCGTGCGCCCTGGCCAGCCACCCGCGCCCTTGCCGGCCGGCGACCTGCCCTCCGAGATCGTCGACCTCGTCGATGCCACCCGCCGTTCGCTCGACCGACTCAACGACGCGCTGTCCGCCGAGAAGCGCCGTGCCGCGGAGGCCGCCCATGCCCTGCGCACGCCGGTGGCTGTGCTGGCCGCGCGCCTCGACGCGCTGCCGCCGGGGCCCGTCACCGACCAACTGCGCGCCGACGTCGTTGCGCTCTCGCGCACCGTCCGGCAGGTGCTCGCTTCGACGAATGCCGATGCGCTGCAGGTCGACGAGTCCCTGCGCGTCGATCTCGGCGCGGTGGCCTCGCGCGTGGCGGCGGCGCTGGCGGCGTTCGCCGCATCGCGCGATGTCGAACTGGATCTCGAGCTGCCGGCGGCTCCGATCGTCGTCGCCGCCGATCCCGACGCCCTCGAGCTCGCGCTCTCCAACCTCGTCGAGAACGCCATCGTCCACGGCGGGTCGGGCGTGGTGGACCTCACGGTCGGGCCCGGGCCGGAAGTGCGCGTGCGCGATCGCGGGCCGGGCGTTCCGCACGGCGCGGGGCGTTCGCTGTTCCAGCCCTTCTGGCGCGCAGCCGACGCGGTGCCCGGCGGCACCGGTCTCGGACTCGCCATCGTCGAGCGCCTGCAGCGCGCGCAGGGCGGCGAGGTGCAGGTCGAGGCACCCGCCGACGGCGGCGCGGCTTTCCGGCTGCGGTTCAGGTCGGGCTGAGGGTCGTCAGGCTGTCGTCAGACGCGTCTTCCAGCATGGCTTCCGTGGACGGTGCCGGGGTTTCCGGTACCACACGCCAACCCCCTCACCGCTGGAGTCCTACCATGAAGTCCTTCGCCGCCGTCCTTCTCCTCGCCCTCGCGCCGGCCCTCGCCGTCGCCGCCGAGCGCATCACCCCGATCGCCGACGCGCAGCGCGGCAGCATGGTCACCGTCAAAGGCACCGTCGAGCGCATCACCGATGAAGATGAATTCCGGCTCGCCGACGCCAGCGGCAGCATCCGCGTCTACGTCGGCCCAAACTGGGTGCCGGCCAGCGAAGGGGAAGCCGTCACGGTGCACGGCTTCGTCGATGACGACCTCGGCCCGCGCGAGCTCTACGCCCGCACCCTGACCCGCGCCGACGGCAGCGTCGTCACCTTCGATCGCCGCTACGACTGGTGATTGCCTTGGCGCGTCGCGGTGCCGCGACGCGCCCTCGAGCCAAGTACCCGCCATCCACCGTCAGCGTCGTTCCGGTCACGTAGATCGCCGCGCCCGACAGCAGGAACAGCACCGCCGGTGCGATCTCCTCTGGTTTGGCCGCACGGCCCTGCGGGATCAGCTGACTCATCATCCCCATCAGCTTCGGATTGCCGGTGATGGCGCTTGCAAAGTAGGGACTGAGTAGGGACTGGCCAGGGACCACGGGGATTCCGCGATGCCAGCATCGGTTCCTAAGGAAAGCTCGGAGGCGCACGCCATGACGATGGGAACAAAGAAGCTTCGGGCGCTGAAGCCCGGTCGATGGCTCTCTGAGCCGGGGAAGCGGAACGAAGGTGCCTTGCGTGCGAAGGGTTCGCCGACGGGCGCGCGCTTCTACTTCCGCTACCGCAATTCCGCAGGCGTCTACGATGACCTGCCAATTGGTGCCTACGATCCGACTGGCCGAGAGGGCCTGACGCTTGAAGATGCGCGATGCCGTGCGGGGGACTTGTCGGCTCGATACCGAAAGGGCGAGCGCGATCTACGCGAGATCATCGTAGGTGAGCGCACTGTTGCTGAAATGCAGAGGGCGGAAGCCAAGCGCGCTACAGAGGCAGCGAGGGCGCGAGAGGCAGCAACGCTGGGAGCCTTGCTGTTGGCCTACGTGCGCCACTGCGTCGCGACGGGAAAGCCAGTGCGCCCGAGGTTGCGCGCGCCCTTGATCGGAACGTCGCCAAGCCCTTCCCCAAGCTCTGGGCCATGCCAACCGATGACGTGCAATCGGATGACGTGCTCGCCATCGTCGCCCGTGTCACCAATGCCGGAAAGCTGACGGAAGCCCGCAAGCTCCTGGCCTACATCGGTGCGGCGTACCGCGCGGCCATCCGTTCGCGGCAGGACGCGCGATCCACGGCCGACTTGCGCGAGCTTCGCATCCGAAACAACCCGGCACGCGACGTGGTGGCGGTGGATGGTGGGGCCAATGCCCGCGAGCGCGCGCTGTCTGTGGCCAAACTCCGCGCCTACTGGCGACGCATCGCGGAACCTGCGGGCCAGGCAACGGCGATGCTGCGCTTCCACCTGCTGATCGGCGCGCAGCGCATCGAACAACTGGCGCGATTGACTGCCGATGACTTCGACCGCGATAACGGCACGATCCGTCTGCGCGACGGCAAGGGCCGCCGCAAGGCCCCGCGAGCGCATGATGTGCCGTTACTGCCCGAAGCTGTCGAAGCGATGCAGGCGATGGCTCCGCAGCGCGTCGGGCCGTTCCTGTTCACCGTGACGGCGGGCGAGACGGGCGCGGTCTATTCGACCGTGCAGCATCGGATGCGGAAGGTGGCCGAGGCGATGGAAGCGGCGGGCGAGCTTGAGAAGGGGATGTTCACCCCCGGCGACCTGCGGCGCACCGTGGAAACGCGACTCGCCGCTGCCGGCGTGAGTGTGGACGTGCGCGCGCGGCTTCAATCGCACGGCCTGGGGGGCGTGCAGGCTCGCCACTATGACCGCCACGACTACCTCGCCGAAAAGCGCGAGGCGCTGGAAACGCTGCATCGCCTGCTGACCGCCGATCCCGGCAAAGTGGTCAACCTCCGCCGCAAGGGTTGAACCGGCCCCATGCTAGCAATAACAAGGATGCTATAGTGGACGCATGGCAACTGAGCTTCTACAGCCCGAAAGTGGCGGCGACCGTGGAACGCTGGCCGGTGGGCATCCTTGCTGGCTTCACCCGCATCGCCCGCTTGATGCAGGAACACGGCCCCGACCTTGGGATGCCGCACACCCGCGCGATGGGCGGCGGGCTTTTCGAGGTGCGGGCCAAGGGCGCGGAAGGCATCGGGCGCGCGTTCTACTGCACGCTTGTGGGCCGTCGCATCGTCATCCTGCACGCCTTCGTCAAGAAAACCGAACAGACCCCGGCGCGCGAGCTTGAAACCGCCCGCACACGATTGAAGGAAGTGAAGCCATGAGCCGCGACCGCTACCAGCCCGTGCCGTTCAACGTCGATGCCGCGCAAGCCCGTTGGGCCAAGCGCCCCGGCTTCAATGCGGCACTCGCCGCGCTTGACGATGAATTCGCCGCGCTCTCCGAACTGCTGCGCGCGCGCCAGGCCGCCGGCATGACGCAGGCCGACGTGGCCGAGCGCATGGGCGTGGCGCAGGCCACCGTGGGCCGCTTGGAATCGAGTGCTGGCAGCCGCAAGCACGCGCCTTCGCTGGCCACACTGCGGCGCTACGCGCAGGCCGTGGGCTGCGAACTCCGCATCGTGCTGACGCCTGCTGAAAAGCCCAAGCGCAAGCGGGCTGCTACCGCGTAAACCGAACCGTCGCGCCCAGGACGGCCATCCGAAAACGGGGCTGTCCCCGGCTGGTGCGGCGACCTTTGAAGGGCGCAGGGAGAGGTGCGGACGATGCTTGCGCCCGAACCTGCAATGGGCGAGGGCCAAGCCCGAGGCGGTGGGGTGGCGCAATGCGAATCCCTGGCGGGATCCGCAGCAGGCGGAACGGTGTTGCCAACCCGACGCCTAATGGTCACCGAGTGGTCACCAGCGGAAGCCCGACAAAAGAAAAGCACTGTTCGCCTTGAGTGTTGACCGTCTCGAACGGTGAGCCGGCGTGCGCGCAGGGTTTCGGCACGGCCGGAGACGCAGTGACGCCACCGTCCCTCGGCTTCTGCCCGGCTTGATGCTCGCGCGCTCTTGCCAAGGAGCGAGCGAGTGGCGGAGGCGAGCAATCGGGAGGTCTGGGCGGGGCGCATGGCGACGTGGGAGCGCTGCGGCATGGATCGCTTGCTGCTGCAGGCCTTGGGCGGCGATCCGTTCGCTGGCGGTGCAAGAGCTGGCCCTGCCGCTCACGAACCAGGGAGAGGGCGCGGGCGTCACCTACCGCCTGCGGAATCGGCGATGCTGACCGAAGCGGTTATTGCGCCCAATTGGCCAGTGTGTATCATACACACCATGAACAGCGCAGGCCTGATCAAGATGCTCGAACGCGATGGCTGGATCCTTCGCGGCGGCAAGGGAAGCCACAAGGTCTACGTCCACCCCAGCAAGCCCGGACACCTCAGCGTGCCCCACCCGAAGAAAGACCTCGGGGTGGGGTTGGTGAACAAGCTGCTGAAGTCCGCAGGCCTGAAGTGAGGAGGCCCAACCCATGAAGTTTCTGATCGCCATCGAACGCGGCACCGACACCACGGCCTACGGCGTGATGGTTCCCGACCTGCCGGGCTGTTTCAGCGCTGGCGACACGCTGGAGGAAGCGTTCGCAAACGCCGTCGAGGCCATCGACGGGCATGTTGAGGTCGTCATCGCCGACGGTGGGGCGATTCCCGCCGCGGCGGACCCCGGCGTGCACATCGACGACCCCGACTTCGCGGGGATGTCCTGGGGCTACGTCGAGGTGCCGATCGAGAAGTACCTGGGGCCGGCCGAGCGGATCAACGTCACGATCCCGGCGCGCCAGCTCGAGCGCATCGACACGTTCGCCCGCGCGATCGGAGAGAGCAGGTCGGGCTTTCTGGTCCGCGCGGCCGAGGCCTACATCGCCGGAGCGATGCCGCGCGCTCGGGTGGTGGGCAAGGTGCAGGCATCCGGGCGCGCGAAGAAGGCCGCCAAGAAGGCTGCGGTCACGCATCGCCCGCGCGCCACGCCGACGCCGGCCTGAGTGCTGTCAGGGAACGGTTTTCACCCGGAGTTTTGAGCAAGCCCCGGAATTTTGAGCAGCGGGGTTGCGAATTGCGGGGGCGAATTCCTTGCCGTTGTCCGAGGTCAGCGTATGCACGTTGGCGCGCAGCCCGCCAAGACGGCCAACGATGGCTCGCATCACCGAATCGGCGCTTCGATCCGGGGAGAACGCCAGCAGGTGCAGGCGACTCCGGCGCTCGGTCATGGTGACGACGACCGCCTTGCCGCGTGAGGCGTACATGGTGTCGATCTCCCAGTCGCCCGCGCGCTCGCGTGACTCGACGATGGCGGGCCGGTCATGGATGCGGATGCAGTCCTTGAGCTGGCCACGGCCGTCGCGCACGCCGCGCTTGCGACGCTGCTTCCTCTTGCGGCGCAGGCTGTGGAACAGCGTCCCTCCCTGCCGCTGGTCGGTGTAGATGTGGCGATAGATCCACTCGTGGCTGGCCAGTGCCGTGGTCCCGGCGATCTGGTCGGGGCTCCATTCGTACCGGAGCAATCGCTCGATCCAGCGGATGCGCAAGGCGTCGATGCGAGGACGTCGGTTCGCTCGCTGGCGGCGGGCTCGGCTGATCCGATCAGCACGCTCCGGGTGGTAGCCGCCCCCATCGGCATTGCGGCGGAGCTCGCGGCTGATGGTGCTCGGCGCGCGATCCAAACTGTCGGCGATCGCCCGAAGCGAAAAGCCGGCTTGGCAAAGGGCGTGGATTCGGTATCGTTCGTGCTGGTTCAGGCGGCCTGCGGCCATGGGCAACTCCACTTGGCGGTGAAGTCGCTCAGGCTAGGCCGCCTGAATCCCTTCCGCACCTCGGGTGTTGCGTTACGGAGTTGAACTCACCGACTGAAAAACACAAGGCAAACAAAAAGGCCTGCGATTTCTCGCAAGCCCTTGATTAAATTGGTGGCCAGGGAGGGAATCGAACCCCCGACACGGGGATTTTCAATCCCCTGCTCTACCGACTGAGCTACCTGGCCGATGCCCCGGCGCGGCCGGGTCGGCACGGCGTCGAAGAATGACGATTCTAGCAACGCCCGGCGGTGGCCGGCAAGCCGGCGGCGCGGCATCGACAAGCCTTGCCGTGGCCTGAAGCGTGCGATGTGTGGCCGGAAACCGCGGCGCGTGTCGTGTTCTGATGGCGTGGCCCCGCCGGAGGATCGTACCGATGCGCCCGATGCCCGCCTTGACCCGTGTCCCGATGATCCTTGCCGTGCTCCTGCTGGCGGGCTGTGCCAGCACCGGGCCCGCACAACGCGAGGCGGCCGCGCTGGCACGCTTCGAGGCAGCGGCCGGCGAGCCGGTGACGCATTTCCGTTTCTTCCGCTTGCAGGGTTTTACCGTGCTGGGCGAGCAGAGCCTGGCGGTCTGGACCGGCCCCCGCCAGGCTTGGCTGTTGCGGGTGGACGCACCCTGCAATGAGTTGCGCTGGGCACCGAAGATCGGCCTGAGTTCCGGCTTCGGCCAGGTCTCGGCGCGCTTCGACCGCGTGCTGGCCGGGCGTGACCGCTGCCGCATCATCGAGATCCGTCCGATCGACACTCGCGCCTTGCGCGCGGAAACCGCTCAGGCCCCCGGGGGCTGATAGCCGGCCGGTTTCTCGGCGCCTCCGCCGAACAGGAACTTCTGCATCTCGCCTTCGAGGAAGGTGCGGTGTGCAGGGTCGAGCGGCGAGAGCCGGTGCTCGTTGATCAGCAGGGTCTGGTGGGCCAGCCATTCCTGCCAGGCCGGCGCGCCGATCTCCTCGAAGATGCGTCGACCCAGCGGCCCCGGCCAGGGGGCGAAAGCGAGTCCAGGAGCAGGGACGCCGTGTCTGGCGCAGTGGACGGTTCGGCTCATGGCAGTGATTCCAGCAGTCGGCGGATCGGTCGGGGCAGGCCCAGGCTGTCGTAGTGTGCCGGCCCCACCCAGCGCTGCGAACCATCGGCGTTGTCGGCCAGCTGCGTTTCGCGGACTTCGTGCAGGCTCGGATGCAGATCCAGCCGATAGTGGCTGAAAGCATGGCCGAAGGCGGGCAGGGAGCGGCCGGGTGCGGCACCGAGCCTTGCCCGCAAGCTTTCGGCGGCCTCTGCATCGGCGGCTTCCGGCAGGCTCCAGAGCCCTTGCCAGACGCCCTTGCCGTCACGCCGCTCCAGCAGCACGGCACCGTGCGGGTCGCGCAGCACCAACAGGTGGGCCTGCCGGGTCGGCAAAGGTTTCGCGGGACGGCGCGCCGGGAGGTGTTCGACCCGGCCATCGGCGAAGGCGCGGCAGTCGCCGCGCAGCGGGCAGTCGGCGCAGCGGGGGCGGCGCGGCGTGCAGAGGGTGGCCCCGAAGTCCATCAGCGCCTGCGTGTAGTCGGCAAGCCGGAGCCCTGGCAGGCGGGCTTCGGCCGCGGCCTGCAGGCGGCGCTCCACGGCCGGCTGGCCGGGCCATCCGGTTTCGCCGAGGTGCCGCGCCAGCACGCGCCGGACATTGCCATCGAGGATGGCCTGCCGCTGTCCGTGCGCCTGGGCGAGGATCGCCGCGGCCGTGCTGCGGCCGATGCCGGGCAGTGCGGTGAGCGCGTCGAGCGTGTCGGGCAGCGTGCCCCCGTGGCGTTCGAGGCAGAGCCGGGCGGCGCGCCGCAGGTTGCGGGCGCGGCTGTAGTAGCCCAGTCCCGACCACAGGGCCAGCACCTCGTCCTCGGTGGCGGTGGCAAGTGCCGGCAGCTCGGGGAAGCGGGCGATGAAGCGGTCGAAATAAGCGAGTACGGTCCGCACCTGAGTCTGTTGCAGCATGATCTCGCTGACCCAGACCCGGTAAGGCGTGCGCGGATGCTGCCAGGGCAGGTCGTGGCGGCCGTGGGTGTCGAACCAGGCCAACAGGCGCGCGGCGAACTCATCGCGGCTGGCCGCTTCGGTGGGATTCATGGCGGTGCCGGCCCGTGCTCCGATGCCTTGTGGCCAGGGTCGATATCGAGGCGTAGTCCTTCGAGGCGCAGGCCGTCGATCTCCAGCACCTCGCCTTGCGCCTGCAACTGCAGCGGTGGCAGCGGCGAGCGGTCCGTGGCGGCCTGCCAGGCGAGCAGGGCGCGCGGCACGAAACGCAGTTCGGCGCGCGCTCCGGCGGTTTCCAGTTGCAGATGTAGCGGGGCATCGAGCGCCTGTCGCCCGGATTGCGTGATCGCCAGACGAACCGGATGGGCGGGGTCCAGTGGCGCTGGCAGCGGCGGCCAGCCCTTGGGCCAGTTGGCCAGTTGGCCCTGCAGATCGACCTGCCATTGCGGTGCGAACTGCAGCGTGCCGAACGATTGCCCGTCCGGCAGGGGCGGCTCGCCGTCGAAGCGGCTGTTGATCGTCTGCAACGCCTGCCGGCCGGCGCTGTCGTACAACTCGCCGTCGAGGACGAGACGGAAGTGCGGGCCGGGTGCCGGCAGCGCCGCGTCGGCTGCCTGGCCTGTCGTGATCCGGCCCTCGGCCCGCAGCTGCAGGCGCTGCCCCGGCCCGAAGTCCTGCAGTTCGATGCCAAGGCCGTGCAGGCGCAGGGTATCTTGCCGCCATTCGCCATCGATGATCGTCAGCTGTTCGATCGATGGCAGCGGGCCTGGCCTGGCGACCGGCCGCACGGCCCACCAGCGGGCGAAGGCCCTGCCGTCGATCCGCGCGCCCTCGATCCGCAGCGATGTGATCCGCGGTGCCTCCTCGCGCAGGTCGGCCCAAAGCAGGACGAGTTCGAGCCGATCGGCGCGCAGTACGCTGCTGCCATCCGGCAGTTGCGCGTGCAGCCCCGGCAGGATCAGCCGGGGCGAGGGCCGCCAGTGCAGTCGTGGCTCGCCGTCGATGCTCCAGTCGAGGCCACTGATGGCACCGGCGCGCTCCAGCAGCAATGCACTGACGCGGCGCGCATCGAACCACAGCGGCAGGGCGAGCAGCAGGAGGAGCAGTACGGAAATCGAAACGGCCAGCGCGATCGCGACACGGCGCAGGCCGCGGCGTGGCGGCGGATTCACGGGGCGGGTCGCGCCGTGCGGGCGAGGTCGGGCAGCAGGGCGTCGACGAAGGCCTCGGGGTCGAACTCGCGCAGGTCCTCCAGCCGCTCGCCGAGGCCGACGAAACGGATCGGCAGGCCGAACTCGCGGGCCAGCGCGAACACCACGCCGCCCTTGGCGCTGCCGTCGAGCTTGCTGACGACGAGGCCGCTGACCTTGGCCACGGCGAGGAACTGCCGTACCTGGTTGACCGCGTTCTGTCCGGTGGTGCCGTCGATCACCATCAGCACCTCGTGCGGCGCGCTGGCATCGAGTTTGGCCAGTACCCGGCCGACTTTCGCCAGCTCGGCCATCAGGCCCTGCTGGGTGTGCAGCCGCCCCGCGGTGTCGGCGATCAACAAGTCGAGGCCGCGGGCCTTGGCGGTTTGCAGGGCGTCGAAGACGACGGCGGCGGCGTCGGCGTTCTGCCCCTGCGCAACCACGATGACGCCGTTGCGTTCGCCCCAGACCTTGAGCTGCTCGACCGCAGCGGCGCGGAAGGTGTCGCCGGCGGCCAATGCCAGTTTCATGCCCTCGCGCTGGTAGCGATACGCCAGCTTGCCGATGGTGGTGGTCTTGCCGGCACCATTGACACCGACAGTGAGGATGACGAAAGGGGCTTTCGTTGCATCGACGACCAGCGGTTTGGCCA
>Ga0209103_1000140_pt1 | contig 21851 bp, 21 predicted proteins | sample 4C3metaG_FD_184152 | JGI IMG/M metagenome (GOLD analysis project Ga0209103, IMG submission 184152) | Freshwater bacterial and archeal communities from Indian Creek, Illinois, USA - 4C3 metaG (SPAdes) (version 2) | ecosystem: Environmental > Aquatic > Freshwater > Unclassified | place: USA...
TTTGCGTTCCACGGTGTGGAGTCGAGTCAAGGGAATGTTTAACCTCAACGACCCACGTTGGGGCCGCGACGACGAGTCCTCCGGTGCGCGCGATTCCTCGCACCGGCCCGACCCCAGCCACGACGACACCCGCGGGGGCGAGCGCGGCGACGAGCAGCCGCCCGATCAGCGCCCGTGGCAAGGCCGACCCCAAGGCTCCGGGCGTGGCCCCAAGCAAGGCCCGCCCGACCTAGACGAAATCTGGCGCGACTTCAACCGCAAGCTCAACGGCCTGTTCGGCGGCGGCGCTCGCGGCGGTGGTTCCGGTGGTGCGGGTGGTTCCGGCGGCTCTGGCGGTGGAATGCCCGGCTTCAAAGCCCCCACGCCCAAAGGCGCGGGTGTGGTCGCCGGTATGGTGGGCGGCGCGGCGCTGGTGGTCTGGCTCGGCACCGGCTTTTTCATCGTGCAAGAGGGCCAGCAGGCGGTGGTGACCCAGTTCGGCAGCTACCACAGCACCGTTGGGGCCGGTTTCAACTGGCGCCTGCCTGCGCCCTTCCAGCGCCACGAGACCGTGTTCGTGACCACCATCCGCTCGGTCGATGTGGGGCGCGAGGAAATCGTGGCCGCCACCGGGCTGCGCGATGCGGGCATGCTCACGCTGGACGAAAACATCGTCGAAATCCGCTTTGCGGTGCAGTACCGCCTCAACGACGCACGCGCCTTCTTGTTCAACACCCGCGACCCCGACAACGCCGTGCTGCGCGCCGCCGAGACCTCGGTGCGCGAGGTGGTGGGCAATATGACCATGGACCAAGCCCTGGTGGAAGAGCGCGACCAGATCGCCCCGCGCGTTCGCGCCCTGATGCAAACCCTGCTCGACCGGGCCCAAGTCGGGGTCGAAGTGGTGGCGGTCAACCTGCATCAAGGTGGGGTGCGCCCGCCCGAACAGGTGCAGGCCGCATTCGACGACGTGCTGGTGGCCGGGCAAGAGCGCGAACGCGCCCGCAACGAGGCCGAAGCCTATGCCAACGACGTGATCCCGCGTGCCCGCGGTGCCGCAGCGCGCCTGATGGAAGAAGCCCAAGGCCACAAAGTGCGCGTGGTGGCGCGCGCCGAGGGTGATGCCGAGCGCTTCCGGCTGGTGCAAGCCGAGCACGCCCGCGCACCCCAAGTCACGCGCGACCGGCTCTATTTGGAGACGATGCAGGAGGTGTTTAGCAACGTCACCAAGGTGCTGATCGACTCGCGCAACAACAACAACCTGCTGCACCTGCCGCTGGATCGCCTGATCCAACAAGCTGCAGCGGCCACGCCCTTGCCCGTTGCGCCGACCGTTGGCGCCCCGGCTGCGCCCGCAGCCCCGGCACCGGCCCTAGACCCCCGCGCCCGTGAAGCGCAGCGCGCCCGCTGAACGGAGCTGATGCAATGATGAACAAAATTGGTATTTTCGTGGTCTCCTTCCTCATCCTGCTCGGGGTGGGGAGTTCGATGCTGTTCGTGGTGGATCAGCGCCAGTTCGGCGTGGTCTATCAACTCGGGCAGATTCAGCGCGTGGTCGTTGAGCCTGGGCTGAATTTCAAGTTGCCGCCGCCGTTCCAAAACGTGGTCTATATCGACCGGCGCCTGCTCACGCTCGAGAGCGCCGACGTGGAGCCCATGCTCACGGCCGAGCGCCAGCGCGTGGTGATCGACTGGTTCGTGCGCTGGCGCATCTCCGACCCGGCGGCCTTCATCCGCAACGTCGGGCTCGATGAGCGCGCCGGGGCCATGCAGCTCAACCGCGTGGTGCGCAACGCCTTCCAAGAGCAGGTGAATCGGCGCACCGTGCGCGAGCTGCTCTCGACCCGGCGCGAAGAGGTGATGGCCGACGTCAAGACCGATGTGCTGGCTGCCGTGCGCGGGGCCGAGCAACCTTGGGGCATGGACGTGATCGACGTGCGCATCACGCGGGTCGATTACGCCGAGACCATCACGCGCTCGGTCTTTGATCGCATGATCGCCGAGCGCCGCCGCGTGGCCAGCGAGCTGCGCGCCACCGGCTTTGCCGAAGGCGAGCAGATTCGAGCCGACGCCGACCGCCAGCGCGAGGAACTGCTGGCCGAGGCCTTCCGCGAGGCGCAAAAGCTCAAGGGCCAAGGCGATGCGCAAGCCTCGCGCCTGTACGCCGAAGCGTTTGGCCGCGACCCGACCTTCGCCCACTTCTACCGCAGCCTGGAAGCCTATCGGGCCAGCTTTAGAAGCCGCACCGACCTGATGGTGCTTGACCCGAGCTCCGAGTTCTTCCGCGCCATGCGCGGCAATGCACCGGCGGCCGGGCGCTAAAGCCCCCAGAATTGCAGAATTGGCAGAATTGGGGTCAGACCACGGTTTCTGCCAATTTCCATGCAATACGACCCCACCCACCTGACCGCACGGCCGATCCTGACTGAGGATCAGCGCGTCACCCTGTATGCGATGGCGCAGGCATGTCCCATCGGATCAATCCTCAGCGACAACCGCCACTACGAAGAATGGATGGTGGATTTCGTCTATACCTCAGCCAAGATCGAGGGGAACACCTACGACCGAATCGACACCGACAACCTGCTGCGCTTGGGCATCACTGCGGGCAGCAAGCGCTACTCGGATGCCAAGATGCTGGTCAACCTGCGCGAAGGGTTTTCGATCGCCATGCAAGCCGATGCGAAGACGCGGCTTGATGAGGACTACCTGTGCGATTTGCACCAGGCGCTGATGATGGAGTTGCTGCCGGCCAGTCAGTTGGGCCTTGTTCGATCCGGACCGGTGACCATTGGTGCGTCAAGCTACCGGCCATTGTCGAGCCCGGTGCGTTTGAAGGAAGAGCTCAAAGCGCTCTTTACAGAGAACGAAAAGTTTTCTGACCCTTTCGAAAGAGCCATCCACATTCACTGCAACCTGGCTTACCTGCAGTTTTTCCACGATGGCAATAAGCGCACTGCTCGGCTCATGCAAACAGCGGCGCTGGCTCAGTCTGGGATTTTGCCGCTGTTCTTCCGGGATACCTTGATTGACCAGTATCAGCGGGCAACGGTGACCTATTACGAGACGGGAAATTACGCTGAGTACGTCAGTTTCTTCATGAAGAACTACTCGATCGTTGCAGCTCAGATGCTGGGCGAAGAAGAATCTGATTTCACGGTTCGCTTTCAACAAGCCATGAGCCTGAATCCGTGACACCACCCTAAAAACTGGTCACATTTCCGTTGCAATACATCATCTTGCACCAAATCAGCCCCGCACCCAGCGGGTGCGCGCAGTTCTCATGACCGATCCCGTTGACTTTAAAGTCAAGCAATTGCCCTACGAGCTCAGCAGCCAAGGCGGACTGGCCTTGGTCGGGCGGCTGTTCAAGCGCATCAACCTGCCGGCCTTGGTTGACCCCAATTACCCGCAGGCGCTCACGGTGCTTTGGGGTAGAGCAGCATCTGGGTGCAGCGAAAGAGGGCGATGGTTTTGCCTTGGTGGCTGACCACGGCGTCCCAGACCTGGGTGGTTTTGCCCAGGTGCACAGCCGTGGCCACGCATTCGATCCGGCCTTCGCGGGCGGTGCCGAGGTGGTTCGATTTGAGCTCCAGGGTGGTAAAGCCGGTGGCCGCAGGCGGCAAGCTGGCGATGCAGCCGTAACCGGCGCAGGTGTCGGCCAGCGTGACGACCGTGCCGGCGTGCAAAAAACCGTTGGGGGCCATGAGTTCCGGGCGCACGTCGAGGTGGGCGTGCAGCTCGCCCTTGCCCACGTGGGTGACGACGATGCCGAGCAAACCCGGTAGGTGCTGCTGGCTGCGGCGGTTGAAAGATTCGGGGTCGAGCATGGCAGTAGGTCGGGCTGGATTGATCGCGTTCTTGGGGTTGCGCGGGCTCGGTGGGATGGCCGTTTCGGGTGCGCCACAAGCGGGGCGGTATGATCGAAAGCGGGCCTGTGCCACACCGGTATGGCGGGCGCGCTTTGAGCTTAGAGCGCGCCCTAGGGCTTGATTATGGCCCGATAGGGCCAAGGAGAGACGCCAGCATGGCACAACAGCAGCACCCACCCACCCTCGCCGTGATCGGCACCGGCGGCACCATTGCGGGCTGCGCGCTGCGCCCCGACGACGTGCTGCGCTACCAGGCCGCCGTGCTGCCGGTGCAGGCATTGCTGGCCGCGCTGGAGCCGCCGCCGGGCTTTGCCATCGAGGCGCAGCAACTGCTGCAGATCGACAGCAAGGACGCATCCGAAGCCCACTGGCGCGCCCTGCTGCGGGCGGTGCAGCAGCAACTGGAGCGCCCCTGGGTGCACGGGGTGCTCGTGACCCACGGCACCGACACGCTGGAGGAAAGCGCCTTTTTGCTGCAAACGGTGCTGCGCCCGGCCAAACCGGTGCTGCTGGTTGGGGCCATGCGCCCAAGCACGGCCTTGTTGAGCGATGGCGCGCAAAACCTGGCCGATGCCCTGCAACTGGCCGCCACTCCCGGTGTGCGTGGGGTGCTGGTGCCGTGCGCGGGCCGAATTTATGCCGGGAACGAGGTGCGCAAGCTGCATCCGCACCGGCTCGATGCCTTTGGCGCGGGCGACGCCGGGGCGCTGGCGGCGCTGGCGGGCGGGCGCTTGCAGCGCTGGCGGCCGTGGCCGGGCGAGGGCTGGCTGCAACACGGCAGCTTGGCGCCTGACGCCCCTTGCAGCCCAAGCCCGCAGCAGCCCGCCCTGTTGCCGCTCCTGCTGGCGGAGCCGCCCTGGCCGCGGGTGGAGTGGATCAGCAGCCACGGTGCGCAGACCGGGGCGCTGGTGCGTGCGCTGCTGCTGCAACACGCCCAGGCCGATGGCACCGAGGCGGCATTGCGCGGCCTGGTGGTGGCGGGCACTGGCAACGCCACGGTTCACTCCGCGCTGGCGCAGGCCTTGCGCCAGGCACAGCAGGCAGGGGTGCTGGTGTGGCGCTGCTCGCGCACCGGCACCTGTGTTCCGCCAGGGCCGGATGCGGCGCAGCCGCTGCTCGATGGGGGGCCTTATGGGCCTTATGGGCTGTTGTGCGCACCCGCCCAGGGTGCTGCGCGGGCAGCGGCGCAAGCAGATGGAAGTGCAGCAGCGGTGGGCGACTTCCCCGTGACCGCGCTGCCTGCGCCGCAGGCGCGGCTGGCTTTGCAACTGCACCTGCTGGCGCAGCGGCCGGTGTAACGAGCAGTGTGGTGGCCGCTGCAAGCACAGCGACGCCGCGCCCCGAGCAACTGAGGCAAACCCGGCTTGCAGGCCGGGCCTATCTGGCCTATGAGACCAGTCAGGGGTTGATCAGGCCTGCAAAGCCGCCAAGGCGCGGGCGGTGATTGCTTCGACCGTGCCGCTGCCGCTGATCGAGCGGTAGCGCGGGGCCACGGCCGGCTCGGCGGCGGCCCAGGCCGAGTAGTAATCGACCAGCGGGCGGGTTTGGGCGCTATAGACTTCGAGACGCTTGCGCACCGTGTTTTCCTGGTCGTCGGCGCGCTGCACCAGCGGCTCGCCAGTGAGGTCGTCGAGACCGGCGACTTTGGGCGGATTGAATTTGAGGTGGTAGGTGCGCCCCGAGGCTGGGTGCGAACGCCGCCCGCTCATGCGCTCGATGATGGCCTCGAAGGGCACATCGATTTCGAGCACGTAATCGAGCCGAACCCCGGCGGCCTTCATGGCGTCGGCCTGCGGCAGGGTGCGCGGAAAACCATCGAACAAAAAGCCTTGGGCGCAATCGGCTTGCGCGATCCGGTCTTGGACCAAGCCGATGATCAGATCATCTGAAACCAGGCCGCCCGATTCCATCACAGACTTGGCTTGCAGCCCGAGCGGGGTGCCGGCCTTGACGGCGGCGCGCAGCATGTCGCCGGTTGAAATCTGCGGGATGCCGAATTTTTGGCAAATGAAAGTCGCTTGGGTGCCTTTACCGGCACCGGGAGCGCCCAACAGAATCAGTCTCATGGCTTTCCTTGTTTCTCTGGCGGTGGTTGCAAAGCGCAGCGGCCCGCGCCCCAAGCAGGCGCTGCCCGGGCCGTCACGCTAAAGATTTTGAGGATAGCACGGCGCGACTTGCTGCGGGCTTACAGGGTCTGTGGTGGCGCTGGCGGCAGCGGCCCACCACTCGCGCACGCGCTGCAAATCGGCGGGGGTGTCAACGCCTGGCCCCGGTGCCTGAGTGGTTACGAAAACCGCGATGCGCTCGCCGTGCCAGAGCACGCGCAACTGCTCCAGCGCCTCGCACTGCTCCAAGGCTGCGGGCTGCAGCAGCGGGAAGCGGCGCAAAAAACCCGCCCGGTAAGCATAAACGCCGATGTGGCGCAGCGGCGGCGCTGGCGCGGGCAGGCAGACACCCTGGGCACAGGGCTGCGGCCCGGCAGATTCGGGGGCGGCAGGCGGCGCCACAGCGGGCTGGTCGCGCCAGTGCGGGATCGGGGCGCGGCTAAAGTACAGTGCGCGCCCGCGGGCGTCGAGCACCACTTTGACCACGTTGGGGTTCAGAAAATCGGCTGCGCTGTGCAAGGGGTGCGCGGCGGTGCTCATCACGCAGTCGGGGTGCTGCTGCAGTTGCCGTGCCACGGCTTGCAGCAATTCGGGGGCCATGAGCGGTTCGTCGCCCTGCAGGTTGATGACCAGGGCCTCGTCGGGCCAGCCCAGCAGGGTGCAGGCCTCGGCGAGCCGGTCGCTGCCGCTGGCGTGGTCGGGGCGCGTCAGCAGCGCGGCTATGCCGTGGCGCTGGCAGGCTTGGACGATGGCGGGGTCGTCGGCCGCTACCGTGACCGACAGCGCCTGGCTGGCCAGGGCGCGCTGCGCCACCCGCACCACCATGGGCGCGCCGCCGATGTCGGCCAAGGGCTTGCGTGGCAGCCGGGTCGAGCCCAGGCGGGCCGGAATCAGGACGTGAAAGGGTGCGGTTGGGGTGCTCAAGGGCTTGAAGATGGCTTGAAGGGCGTATCAAACGGCGCTGCGGCAGGGCGGATTGGGCCGCACCGCTTCTTCTGCGCTGATGGGGCGCGCTTCGTTTTCCAGCATGATCGGGATGCCGTCGCGGATCGGGTAGGCCAGCCGGGCGCTGCGCGATAGCAGCTCCTGCTGCTCGGGTTTATAGACCAGCGGGCCCTTGGTGACCGGGCAAACCAGCAGGGAGAGGAGTTTGGCGTCCATGGGCTGGATGATACCCGCAGTGTGCGCTGCTGGCGCTGCTGTGGCGCGGGGCCGACACGCTAGGGCTGAGCAATGCGGCCCAGGGCCTGCGCCACGGCCACATAAAAACCGGCTTCGGGCTCTTGCTCCAGCGCCACGGCATACACCGGCGGCCGGCTGCTGCCGCTGTGGCGCAGCGCAGGAAAGAGCTTGACGGCGTCTTTTTCGGTGCACAGCCAGACCAGATCGGGCGGGTAGGGCGCGAGCGCTTGCAGCAAGCTGGCGCTGTCGGCGTGGTCGGGCAGGGCCAGGGTGTGCTCCAGGTGCAGCCCGCGCTGGCGCAGCAGGGCAAAGAAGGCTTCGGGTTGGGCAATGCCTGCCAGTGCGGCGCAGCGCCGCGGCATCGGCTCAGGCAGCAGCGATTGCGCAGCCTGAACCGGCATACCCTGCGCCAACTCAGGCGCGGCTTCGCTCCTGCGGCCCACAGGCGCTGGCGGTGTCTGCGGCGGCACCCAGTGCGCCAGCGGCACCCTCTGCCCCTGCGCGTTGTAAGCCTGCTCGGCCAGGCGGCGTGTGGCGGCAAAGGCTGGGGCCCCGGCGGCCAGGGCTGGGTCGGGGTGGGCGCCCGAAGGCAGGCCGGTTTGCAGCACGATCAGCGGCCCACCGCCCCAGACCGGCGCCGGCCAGGGCTGGCGCAGCATACCGGCGGGCAGCAGCCAGCGGTTGCCGCAGCCGCGGGCGTCGAACACCAGCACGGTGAGGTCGCGCTCCAGCGCCCAGTGCTGCATGCCGTCGTCGCACAGCAGCAAGTTGACGCCGGGCTGCGCCGCCAGCAGCGCCTGCCCGGCGGCGGCGCGCTTGCGCCCCACATACACCGGCACCCCAGTGACTTGGGCGATCAGCAGCGGCTCGTCGCCCACTTGCTCGGCGCGGCTGTCTGGCCGCACCGGCAGGCACCCGGTGCCGCGTCGGCCGTGGCCGCGCGAGAGCACGCCCGGCCGCCAGCCTTGGGCTTGCAAGTGTTGCACCAGGCCGATCACGGTGGGCGTTTTGCCCGCGCCGCCGACCAGCACGTTGCCGACCACCAGCACCGGCACTGGCAGCCGGGTCGAGCGCTTCAGGCCGCTGCGGTACAGGGCAGTGCGCAGCGCCCAAACGGCCCGGTAGAGCTGGGAGAGCGGCCAGAGCAGGCAGGCCAGCGGGCCGCGCACTAGCCAGGCGCGTTGCAGCGTCTGCACCCAGGAGTGCGGTGGTGGCGTGCGCGCCGCCGCCGGGCCCTTGCGCTCAGCGCTCACGCGGCTGCTGGGTGGCAAAGGTGATGCGCTGCAAACCCGCCAGGCGTGCCGCTTCGAGCACATTGATCACCGCCTGGTGCGTGGCGCTGGCGTCGGCGTTGATGATCAGCGCCGCCTCGGGTTGCGCTGCCGCCGCCTGTTGCAGCGCCGCCTCCAATGCTAGGGTGTCGATCAGCACCTGGCCCGCGACAGAGTAGCGGCCGTCGGCCGCGACCGACACCACAATCTCTTGCGCTTGCGCCTGTGCCGCCTCGGCCTGGGCGACCGGCAACATGAGCTGCAACTGGCTGTAGCGGCTGAAGGTGGTGGTGAGCATGAGAAAAATCAGCACCACCAGCAAAATGTCGATGAACGGGATCAGGTTGATCTCGGGTTCTTCTTGCTCATGCGGGCGAAAGCGAATGGCCATGGCGGAGCTCGGTTCAGTGCGGGCGCAGCGTCAGCAGGTGTTGCACAAAGCGCTCGGCCGCCACCTCCATTTGCAGCAGGTAGGCGTCGGCACGGGAGCGGAAGTAACGCCAGAAAATTAGCGTTGGGATGGCGATGATGAGGCCGAAGGCGGTGCTGTTGAGTGCGATCGAAATGCCGTGCGCGAGTTGCTCCGGGTTGCCGCCACCCGGCGTGAGCCCACCGGGGCCGGCTTGCGAGGCAAAGATCTCTATCATTCCCACCACGGTTCCCAGCAGCCCAATCAAGGGGGCCGCCGAAGCCACCGTGGCCAGCGCCCCTAAGTGGGTGTGCAGTTGGGCGGCGGCCACGCGCCCGGCGGATTCCAGGCTGGAGCGCAGTTCGGCCTCGCTGCTGGCGGGTTTGTGTTGCAACTGGCGCAATCCGGCGGCGAGCAGTTCACCGAGCACAGAATTTTCGGCCAGTTGCTGCACCACCTGGGGCGAAGGCAACTCGTGGCGCGAGGCCGTGATGGCTTCATCGAGCAGTTGCGGCGGCAGCACGCGGGCGCGGCGCAGGCTCAAGAAGCGCTCGATGACCAGCGCCAAGCCCGCCACCGAGCAGGCGATCAGCGGCCAGATCGGCCAACCGGCGGCTTGTATGATTGAAAACAATGCGGGGCTCCTGGCAAACGAGGCGGGTGCGCCATTATCGCCCAGCCACGCCGCGCACGGTATGTGCGGGTCGCGGGTTTGGGCGCATCTACCCGGCCAGAGCCGGGCCAGCCAGCGCAACCCATCCTGTGGATAAGTTTGTGGGCAATTTCGGCAAAGGATGCGAGAATTCGCCGCTAATTCGATTGTGAATTTTTATGATTCTCTCAGATATTTTGGAAAAACACTCAAAATCAATGCGTTACAACTCAGCCCAAAGGTTTCTTGAGAGCACCCGGAGGCAAGTCGGGGTGCGGCTCATCTGTGGACAGTTTGGCAGGCAGGGCGGCCATGGCGCTTGATGGCTTCGAGTGGCCGCCCAGCCCAGAGGGCCCGCTGTGGAGCGTGGCGGCATTGCTGCGCGCCCTGGCCGACACGCTGCAGGCGCGTTTCAACCCGGTGCGGGTGCAAGGCGAAGTCTCGGGTTTTGCCCGCGCCGCCAGCGGACATTGCTACTTCACCCTCAAAGATGAACAAGGCCAATTGCGCTGCGCGCTGTTCAGGCGCAGCGCCCAGGGCATAGGCTTTGAGTGGCGCGACGGCATCCGGGTGCAGTTGCAGGGCCGGCTGGACCTCTACGCGCCGCGCGGCGAGTTGCAACTCATCGTCGAGGGCGCGCGCCTGGCCGGGCAGGGCGAGTTGTTCGAGCAGTTCCTGCGCCTGCGCGCCGAGCTGCAGGCCGAAGGCTGGTTCGATCCCGTACGCAAACGCCCCCTGCCCGCGTGGCCGCAGCGCATCGGCGTGGTCACCTCGCTGGACGCGGCGGCGCTGCGCGATGTCGCCAGCACCCTGCGCCGCCGGGTGCCGCATCTGCCGGTGCGGGTCTATCCGGCCCCCGTGCAAGGCGAGGCGGCCCCGGCGGCCTTGTGCCAGGCGCTGCAGCGCGCCTACGCCGACTGGCACGCCGGCCACGGCTGCGAGGTGCTGCTGCTGGTGCGCGGCGGTGGTTCGCTGGAGGACTTGTGGGCCTTCAACAGCCCGGCGCTGGTGCGCAGCATCGCGGCCGCGCCCATGCCAATTGTCTGCGGCGTGGGCCACGAGACCGATTTCACCCTGGCCGACTTTGCCGCCGACCTGCGCGCCGCCACCCCCACCGCCGCAGCCGAACTCTGTGCGCCCGAGCGCGAGGCCCTGCTGCGCCGCATCGAACACGCCCAGCAGCGCCTGCAGCAAGGTCTGTGGCGCGCCTGCGAGCAACGCCAGCAGGCGCTGCAACGCTGGCAGCAACACTGGTCTGCGGCCTGGAGGCGCGAATTCGAGCGCCAGCAACTGCGGCTCGATCACCAGGCCGCGCGCCTGCAAGCGCTGGACCCACACGGGGTGCTGCAACGCGGCTACGCCCTGCTCACCGATTCCGCCGGGCGGCCCGTGACGCGCAGCAGCGCCGTGCAGACCGGGCAGGCGCTGCAGGCCCGGCTGGCCGAGGGCAGCTTGGAATTGACCGTCGCTGCCACAGGGAAGTAACGCGGCTGCCTACAATCGGCACAGCCCGCGCTGCGCCCCCATCGGCCAGCCCCTGGTTTTCCTCAACCCCAACCCAACCGAAAGAGCCCAACCATGCAACACACCCTGCCCGCGCTGCCCTACGCCATCGACGCGCTGCAACCGCATTACTCCCAGGAAACGCTGGAATACCACCACGGCAAGCACCACAACGCCTACGTGGTCAACCTCAACAACCTGCAAAAAGGCACCGAATTCGAGGCCCTGTCGCTGGAAGAAATCATCAAAAAATCCAGCGGCGGCATCTACAACAACGCGGCCCAGATCTGGAACCACACATTTTTCTGGAACTGCATGTGCCCCGGCGGCGGCGGCGAACCCAGCGGCGAGCTGGCCGCAGCCATTCAAGCCAAGTGGGGCAGCTACGCCGCTTTCCGCGAAGCCTTCGTCAAGAGCGCCGTCGGCAACTTCGGCTCCGGCTGGACTTGGCTGGTGAAAAAGCCCGACGGCTCGGTCGATATCGTCAACACCGGCGCCGCCGGCACACCCTTGACCACGGCCGACACCGCGCTGCTCACCGTCGATGTGTGGGAGCACGCCTACTACATCGACTACCGCAACCTGCGCCAGAAGTTCGTCGAGACCTTCCTCGACAAACTGGTCAACTGGCGCTTTGCCCAAGCCAATTTCGCCTGATCCGGCCGCTGCGTGGGCGCTTGCCAGCTTTACCCCGGCTCCCCCTTCGAGCTGCACCAGCCCTTCGAGCCCGCGGGCGACCAGCCGGCGGCGATCGAGCTGCTGGTGCAAGGGGTGCAAAACGGCGAGCTCTACCAGACCCTGCTGGGCGTGACCGGCTCCGGCAAGACCTACACCATGGCGCACGTGATCGCCCGGCTGGGCCGGCCGGCGATCGTCTTTGCGCCCAACAAAACGCTGGCGGCGCAGTTGTACAGCGAGTTTCGCGAGTTTTTCCCGAACAACGCGGTCGAATACTTCGTCAGCTACTACGACTACTACCAGCCCGAGGCCTATGTGCCGCAGCGCGATCTGTTCATCGAAAAAGACAGCGCCATCAACGAGCACATCGAGCAGATGCGGCTCTCGTGCACCAAAAGCCTGCTGGAGCGGCGCGATGTGCTGATCGTGGCCAGCGTCTCGGCCATCTACGGCATCGGCCAGCCCGAGAGCTACCACCGCATGATCATGACGCTGCGCGTGGGCGACCGGCTCGGCCAGCGCGAAGCCATCGCGCAACTGGTGCGCATGCAGTACCAGCGCAACGAGCAGGATTTTTCGCGCGGCCTGTTTCGGGTGCGCGGCGACACCCTCGACGTTTTTCCGGCCGAGCACTCCGAACTGGCGCTGCGCATCGAGCTGTTCGACGACGCGGTCGAGTCGCTGCAACTGTTCGATCCGCTCACCGGGCGCATCCGCCAGCGCCTGCAGCGCTTCACCGTCTATCCCAGCAGCCACTACGTCACGCCGCGCGAGCAGGTGCTGGCGGCGGTGGAGGGCATCAAGCTCGAACTGGCGCAGCGCCTGCCAGAGCTGGTGCGCGCGGGCAAGCTGGTCGAGGCGCAGCGGCTGGAGCAGCGCACCCGCTTCGACCTCGAAATGCTGGTCGAAGTGGGGCACTGCAAGGGCATCGAGAACTACTCGCGCCACCTCTCGGGCGCGGCCGCTGGCGAGCCGCCAGCCACCCTGTGCGACTACCTGCCGCCCGATGCGCTCATGTTCTTGGATGAGAGCCACGTCATGATCGGCCAACTGGGCGGCATGTACCACGGCGACCGCTCGCGCAAGGCCACGCTGGTCGAGTACGGCTTTCGGCTGCCGAGCGCGCTCGACAACCGGCCGCTCAAGTTCGAGGAGTTCCAAGCGCGCATGCGCCAGTGCATCTTCGTTTCCGCCACCCCGGCCGAGTTCGAGCGCCAGCACGCCGGCCAGGTGGTCGAGCAGGTGGTGCGCCCGACCGGGCTGGTGGACCCGCTGCTCGAAGTGCGCCCGGCCACGCACCAGGTCGATGACGCGCTGCAAGAAATCCGCCTGCGCGTGCAGCGCAGCGAGCGCGTGCTCATCACCGTGCTGACCAAGCGCATGGCCGAGCAGTTGACCGAATACCTGAACGAAAACGGCGTGCGCGTGCGCTACCTGCACTCCGACATCGACACCGTGGAGCGGGTCGAGATCATCCGCGACCTGCGCTTGGGCGTGTTCGACGTGCTGGTGGGCATCAACCTGCTGCGCGAAGGGCTGGACATCCCCGAAGTCAGCCTGGTGGCGATTTTGGACGCCGACAAAGAAGGTTTTTTGCGCTCCGAGCGCAGCCTGATCCAGACCATCGGCCGCGCCGCCCGACACCTCAACGGCATGGCGATTTTGTACGCCGACCGCATCACCGACTCGATGCGGCGCGCCATCGGCGAGACCGAGCGCCGCCGCACCAAGCAACTGGCCTTCAACACCGAGCACGGCATCACGCCCGTCGGGGTGGTCAAGCGCATCAAAGATTTGATCGACGGCGTGCAGAGCGACAAAGCCAGCGAGCAGGCGCAGCGCCAGGAGCTGGCCCGGGTGCAGCAGGCCGAAATCCAGGACATGAGCGAGAAAGACCTGTCCAAAGAGATCAAGCGGCTGGAAAAGCTGATGTTCGAGCACGCGCGCAAGCTCGAATTCGAGCAGGCCGCCCAGGCGCGCGACCGCCTGGCGCAACTCAAAGACCGGGTGCTGGGAGCGCACTCGCCGCTCTAGGGCGGCGCTGCAAAACCTGCGCCGTGCGCGGCATGGCCCACAATCGCAACATGCCAAGCACCACGCAAATCTACCTGATCGAAGACGACCGCACCGTGCTCCAGTTCGTGCAGCACGCGCTGGCGCTGCGGCCCGATTGGCGCTTGGTCGGGCATTCCGAGACCTTTGCCCACGCCCGCATCATGGCCCCCAACAGCCTGGCCGATGTGTATTTGGTCGATCTGGGCTTGCCCGATGGCCGGGGCGAAGACATGCTGCGCCTGCTGGCCCTGACCAAGCCCGAGGCCGAGTTGCTGGTGTTCACCGTCTTTGGCGACGAATCGCGCCTGATCAGCGCCCTGCAGTCCGGGGCCACCGGCTATGTGCTCAAGGGCTGCAACGCCACCGAGTTGGTCGAGGCCATCGAGCAAATTTGCGACGGTGGGGCACCCATTTCGCCCTTGCTGGCGCGCCTGTTGCTCAAGCAGTTGCGCAGCAGCGCCCCGGTGCAAGCGGCCGATAACAGCGGCACCGTTGCGGCGCTGTCGGAGCGCGAAACCGATGTGCTCAAGCTGGTGGCGCAAGGCTATGTAAACAAAGAGATCGCCTCCCGGCTCGGCATTGGCACCGCCACCGTGAGCACGCACATCAAAAACCTGTACCGCAAGCTCGCGGTGCACACTCGGGTGCAAGTGGTGCGAGCGGCGCAGGAGCGGGGTTTGTTGTGAGCCAGGCTGCAACGCCGAAAAACGCCGCCGGACACTGGATCGGTGGCTATCTGGTGCTGGCGCTGCTGCTCTTGATGCTGCTTGGGGCGCTGCATGTGGTTTCGCGTCCGGGGCAGATCGAGGGCGTGGTGCGGGTGCAGCATGTCAACGCCAGCTTGCCAGACCGGCCCCATGTGGCACCGGTGCAAGTGGCGCTGCCGCACATTCTGGACGACCAGCCTCCCGCCTGGTGGGGCCGGGTGGATTACGCAATCCCCTGGCCGGCCCAATTGCATTACGCCGATCCGGCGCAGACCCAACTGGCGCTGCTGCTGCCGCGTGTGGGCACGCGCTTTCGGGTGCTGCTCAATGGCAGCGAGATCTACCACGTGGGTTGGCACGCGCCGCAGGAGAGCAATTTTTTGACCGCCTGGTTTCCCTATCTGGTGATCCTGCCACCGGGTTTGTTGCACCCCGAGCCGCAGCAAAACGCACTCCACATTCAAGTGCGGGGCCAGTTGTTGGAGCGCAGCGGCTTGTGGCCGGTGCAGATCGGGCCGCATCCGGCGCTGTTCGAGCGCCACCAGACGCTGCACCTCTGGCAGGTCAAAGGCACCTGGATAATGTTTATCACATCGGTGCTGATGGGGCTGCTGTCGCTGTACCTGTGGAGCGCCGTGCGCGAGCGGCTGTTTTTGTTGCTCGCCGTAGCGACTTTGGCGCACTCGGTGCGATTGGGCTTGTCGGTCACGCTTGAGCCTGTGTTGAGCTACGGCTGGTATTTTTATCTGCATCGGTTTTCATTTGCGCTCTTTATCGGCTTTTTTTTCCTGTTTTGCGACGAGCTGCTGGGCTTGCGCGAACGCCTTGTGCGCCACTTGTGCTGGTTTTTGATCGGCTTTAGCGCCCTGTGGCTGGCCTGGACGCTGTTTTCGCAAAACTACGATTACCACCGCCTCTGGGCCGGCATCACGCTGGCGCTGGCTGGCTTTATGGTGGCTTGGTTGCTGTTTAAAGCGTGGCGACGCGGGTCTTTGCAGGCCGACCATGTCTTGGTGGCGCTGGTGGCAATTTTCATATTTGTCACCGGCTTGCGTGATTTTTTGGTGGTAAAACTCAACTTCCCCGGCGACGCCGATTTGCGCTGGACCACCCTGGGCAGCTTGGCCTTGCTCTTTACCCTGGGCTGGGTGCTGGTGCAGCGCGCCACCGCTTCCACGCGCGAGGTCTATCGGCTCAACCAGTCGCTCGCTGGCATGGTGGCCAAGCGCGAAGCCGAGTTGTGCCAGGCCTTCGAGCAACTGCATGCGGCCCAGCAGCAGCGCGCCATCGAGGGCGAACGCCGGCGCCTGATGCGCGACATGCACGACGGCCTGGGCAGCCAACTGGTGCAGACGCTCAACATGGTGCGCAGCCAGAAAGCCACGCAGGACTCGCGCTCGGTCGAGTCCATGATCTACCACGCGCTGGAGGAGCTGCGCCTGATGCTCGATTCGCTGGAGCCGATGGAGGGCGATTTGCCCACCATCCTGGGCACCTTCAGGCAGCGCGTCGAACCGGCACTGGCCTCGGCCGGTATCGAGCTGGATTGGCAAATCGAGGAGGTACCGGCCTTGGCCGGGCTGGATGCCCAGGGCGTGATGCACCTGTTTCGCTGCATGCAAGAGATTTTTGCCAACGTCGTCAAGCATTCGCGCGCCCGGCGTGTCACGGTGCGCACCCGCAGCGATGCGCAAGGGGTCTATCTGAGCGTGATCGATGACGGCATCGGCATGGCCGTGGGCAGCGCACCCGGCAAAGGGCAGCGCGGCTTGGGCAATTTGCGCGCCCGCGCCAGCAAGCTGGGAGCGCGCTTGCGCTTTTTCGACGCCCAGCCCGGAACTGGCGTCGAGTTCGTCTTTCCAACACCCAGACCCGACGCAGGCTCGCCCTCTAAGGGGCCGCCGCTTCAGGCCAGTGCCTGAAGGCAGCCCGGTCATGTCCGAGCAAAAGACTCGGATATTGGTTATACTTGCGCTCAGCGTTCGGGTTCGCCCCTACTGCCCGACCTGATCCAGCTCCAGGGCAGAGGGTACAAGACGACAGATCCAAGGAATTCCATATGCGCCTCACCACCAAAGGACGCTTCGCCGTCACTGCCATGATCGACCTGGCCCTGCGCCAAGCGGGTGGGCCCGTCACGCTGGCGGCCATCAGCCAGCGCCAGCAGATTTCGCTCTCGTACCTGGAGCAGTTGTTTGGCAAGCTGCGCCGCCACGACCTGGTCGAATCTACCCGCGGCCCAGGCGGCGGCTACACCTTGGGGCGCAAGGCCAGCGACATCACGGTGGCCGACATCATCGTCTCGGTCGATGAACCGATCGACGCCACGCAGTGCGCCGGCAAAGAAAACTGCCGTGGCGAAGGTGAGCGCTGCATGACGCACGAGCTCTGGACCGCATTGAATGCGAAAATGGTGGACTTTCTGGATTCCATTACTTTGCAAAAGCTTGTCGATGAGCAACTGGCCAAGGGCATGGTGATTGAGGCCACGCCTTCGCTCAAACGCGCCATTTCGAGCGCGCCGGTGCTCAAACCCATTCGAGTCAACGCGCCCAACTCGGTTTTTGCCTTGGGCACCGCAGCAGGAAAATAAGCATGACTCCGCACTTCCCCATCTACCTCGACTACAGCGCCACCAACCCCTGCGACCCGCGTGTGGTCGACTTGATGGTGCCGTGGCTGTACGAGCACTTTGGCAACCCGGCCTCGCGCAGTCACGCTTGGGGCTGGGAGGCCGAGCGCGCGGTTGAGCAAGCGCGTGAGCAGGTCGCGGCCCTCATAGGCGCCGACCCGCGCGAAATCGTCTGGACCAGCGGCGCCACCGAATCCAACAACCTGGCGCTCAAGGGCGCGGCGCACTTTTACCGCGACAAGGGCCGGCACCTGGTCACGCTCAAGACCGAGCACAAGGCCGTGCTCGACACCTGCCGCCAGCTCGAGCGCGAGGGCTTTGAAGTCAGCTATCTGGATGTGCAGCCCGATGGCCTGCTGGACCTCGACGCCTTCGCCGCCGCCCTGCGAGCCGACACCATTTTGGCCTCGGTGATGTTCGTCAACAACGAAATCGGCGTGATCCAAGACATCGCCGCCATCGGCGCCATCTGCCGCGAGCGCGGCGTGTTGCTGCACGTGGATGCGGCCCAGGCCACCGGCCGGGTGGAAGTGAACCTGCAGCAGTTGCCGGTCGATCTGATGAGCCTGACCGCGCACAAAACCTACGGCCCCAAAGGCATCGGGGCGCTGTATGTGCGGCGCAAACCGCGCGTGCGCATCGAGGCGCAGATGCACGGCGGCGGCCACGAGCGCGGCATGCGCTCGGGCACCTTGCCCACGCACCAGATCGTCGGCATGGGCGCGGCCTACGCCATCGCGCAGGCCGAAATGGCCGCCGAGCTGCCGCGCATCCTCGCCCTGCACCAGCGCCTGTTCAATGGCCTGTCCGGCATCGAGCAGGTGTTTGTCAACGGGCACCCGACCCGGCGCGTGCCGCACAACCTGAACATGAGCTTCAACTTCGTCGAGGGCGAATCGCTCATCATGGGAATCAAGGGCCTAGCGGTTTCCAGCGGTTCGGCCTGCACCTCGGCCAGCCTAGAGCCCAGCTACGTGCTGCGCGCCCTGGGCCGCAGCGACGAACTGGCCCACAGCAGCCTGCGCATGACGATCGGGCGCTGGACCACCGAGGCCGAGATCGACTATGCCGTGCAGTCGATCCGCGACAATGTGGCCAAGCTGCGCGAGCTCTCCCCGCTGTGGGAGATGCACCAAGACGGCATCGACTTGTCCACCATCCAGTGGGCCGCGCACTAAGCGCCTTCAGCGGCATTTTCACAGGAGAACCCCATGGCATACAGCGACAAGGTCATCGACCACTACGAGCACCCGCGCAACGTGGGCGGCTTTGACAAGGGCGACGACACGGTCGGCACCGGCATGGTCGGGGCCCCGGCCTGCGGCGACGTGATGAAGCTGCAGATCAAGGTCAACCCGGCCACCGGCCTGATCGAGGACGCGCGCTTCAAAACCTACGGCTGCGGCTCGGCCATTGCATCGAGCTCGCTCATCACCGAGTGGGTCAAGGGCAAGTCGCTCGATCAAGCGACGCAGATCAAAAACAGCCAGATCGCCGAAGAACTGGCGCTGCCGCCGGTGAAAATCCACTGCTCCATCTTGGCCGAAGACGCCATCAAGGCGGCGGTCGATGACTACCGGCAAAAGCACGCCAAAGCGGCGGCCTCTGCCGCTTCCTCCGCCCCATCCGCGCAACTGGCCCACTAAAATCGGTGCCGATTTTGAAGGTTTGAGTCCATGAGCGTCACGGTAACCGAAGCCGCCGCCAAGCACGTGCACAAATACCTGGCCCGGCGCGGCAAGGGTGTGGGTGTGCGGCTGGGTGTGAAAACCACCGGCTGCTCCGGCTTGGCCTACAAGCTGGAATACGCCGACGCCGTCGCCCCCGACGACGTGGTGTTCGAGAGCCAGGGCGTGCAGGTGCTGATCGAGCCCAAAAGCCTGCCCTACCTCGACGGCACCGTGCTCGACTTCGTGCGCGAAGGGCTCAATGAAGGCTTCAAGTTCAGCAACCCCAACGAGCGCGACCGCTGCGGCTGTGGTGAATCGTTCCGGGTCTGAGGCGCCGCACGCCTTGGCTGGGGCCGCGCCGAGCCCAGAGCTAAGCCCCGTAGGTGGCGCAGAGCCAAGCCATGATTTGATCAGGGCGATCGACCTGCGCGCCAACGACTTTGCCCTGTTTGGCCTGCCGCCCGGCTTTGCGCTCGATCGCACCGAGCTGGAGCAGCGCTGGAAGCAGTTGCAGCGCCAGGCGCACCCAGACCGACACGCCACCCAAGGGGCGGCGGCGCAGCGGGTGGCGCTGCAGTGGTCGGTGCGCATCAACGAAGGCTACCAGCGCCTCAAAGACCCGCTCAAGCGCGGCGCCTACTGGTGCGAACAGCAGGGCCAGAGTGTGGGAGCGCACGACAACACCGCCATGCCGACCGAATTTTTGTTGCAGCAGATGCAGTGGCGCGAGGCGCTGGCCGAGGCCGCTGGCACGGCCGAGCTGCTGCCGCTGCAGGCCGAACTCGACGCCGAGCGGGCGCAGCGGCTGGCCGCACTCGAAGCCGCCATCGACTCGCAGCGCGACGCCCGCGCCGCCGCACAGCAGGTGCGTGCGCTCTTGTTCATCGAGCGCTTCGAGCAACAATTGCACGATCGCCTAGACCGTTTTTAACTGCACCCCCTATGGCCTTGTTGCAAATTTCCGAGCCCGGCCAAGCGCCGGATCCGCACCAGCGGCGCATTGCCGTCGGCATCGACCTGGGCACCACCCACTCGCTGGTGGCGGCGCTGCGCCACGGCCACAACGAATGCCTGCCCGACGCGCAGGGCCGGGTGCTGCTGCCCAGCGTGGTGCGCTACCTGCCTGCCGCAGCCCAAGGCGCATCGAGTGGATCGGGCCGCCAGATCGGCTGGGAGGCGCTGCAGGCGCAGACGCAAGACCCGGCCAACACCATCAGCTCGGTCAAGCGCCTGATGGGGCGCACCCGCGCCGACCTGGCCGCCAGCGGCGTGCTGGGCCGCTTGCCCTACACCGTGGTCGATGGCGTGGGCATGGCGGCGCTGCGCACCGTGGCCGGCGACAAAAGCCCGGTGGAAGTGAGCGCCGAGATTTTGGCCGCCTTGCGCCAGCGCGCCGAAGACAGCTTCGACGCCGATCTGTACGGCGCCGTGATCACCGTACCGGCCTATTTCGACGACGCCCAGCGCCAGGCCACGAAAGACGCGGCGCAACTGGCCGGCCTCAAGGTGCTGCGCCTGCTCAACGAACCCACCGCCGCCGCGCTGGCCTACGGGCTGGACCAAGCCGCCGAAGGGCTGTATCTGGTGTTCGACCTTGGCGGCGGCACCTTCGATGTCTCGCTGCTGCGCCTGAGCCGGGGCGTGTTCGAGGTGCTGGCCACGGGTGGCGATTCGGCCCTGGGCGGCGACGACTACGACCGCGCCCTGGCCGACGCGCTGCTGGCGCGCTCCGGGCTGGCTTGCCACGCCAGCGAACTGCCGCTGGCCGAGCGCGCCACCTTGCTGGCCGAGGCGCGGCGCGTCAAAGAGGCGCTCTCGGGCCTGGACGATGCGGCGCAAACCCTGCCTTTGGCCGCCACGCTGCAGGGGAGGGCGCTGCAATGGCAGATCAGCCGCGCCGATTTCGACGCCGCTACCGCCGCCCTGAACGCGCAAACCCTGGCCGCCGTGCGGCGCGTGCTGCGCGACGCGCGCGTGGCTGCGGCCGAGGTGCAAGGCGTGGTGCTGGTCGGCGGTGCCACCCGCATGCCCGCGCTGCGCCAGGCGGTGGCCGGGTTTTTCGGCCGCCCCCCGCTCACCAACCTCAACCCGGACGAAGTGGTTGCCCTGGGTGCGGCGCTGCAAGCGCAGCAACTGTCCGGCCACCCGGCCACGGGCGACGACTGGCTGCTGCTCGACGTGACGCCGCTCTCGCTCGGCCTAGAGACCATGGGCGGGCTGGTCGAGCGCATCGTGCCGCGCAACACCCCGCTGCCGGCCGCGCTGGCGCAAGACTTCACCACCTACCAAGACGGCCAGACCGCGCTGGCGCTGCACGTGCTGCAGGGCGAGCGCGACCTGGTGCCCGACTGCCGCAGCCTGGCGCGCTTCGAGCTGCGCGGCATCCCGCCCATGGTGGCCGGGGCGGCGCGCATCCGCGTCACCTTCCACCTCGACGCCGACGGGCTGCTGAGCGTGAGCGCGCGCGAGCAAGGCAGCGGGGTCGAGGCGCACATCGAGGTCAAACCCTCTTATGGCCTGAGCGATGAACAAATCGCCGCCATGCTGCAAGAGGGCAATGCCAGCGCCGAGCAAGACATGCGCGCGCGCGCCTTGCGCGAAGCCCAGGTCGAGGCCGAGCGCATGGCCGCCGCCACCCGCAGCGCCCTGGCCGCCGACGGCGAGTTGCTGCGCCCCGAGGAACGCGCCGCCATCGAAGCGCTGCTGCAGGCGCAAGCGCAGGCCCGGCTGCAAGAAGACGCCGCCGCGCTCGACGCCGCCACCGAGGCGCTGGCCGAAGGCTGCGAAGAATTTGCCGCCCGGCGCATGAACCGCAGCATCGCCACCGCCTTGGCAGGGCAAAATATCAACTCGTTTTAAGCCCGCAGCGCCGCCATGCCCACCCTCACCGTATTGCCCCACCCCGAACTCTGCCCCGAAGGGCGCACACTTGAGGGCCTGAGCGGCAGCACCCTGTGCGAGGCGCTGCTCGACCACGGCGTGGCCATCGAGCACGCCTGCGACATGAGTTGCGCCTGCACCACCTGCCACGTGATCGTGCGCCAGGGCTTTGCCACCCTGGAGCCGGCCAGCGAAGAAGAAGAAGACCTGCTCGACAAAGCCTGGGGCGTCAAACCGCAGTCGCGCCTGAGCTGCC
>Ga0209103_1000141_pt1 | contig 21847 bp, 20 predicted proteins | sample 4C3metaG_FD_184152 | JGI IMG/M metagenome (GOLD analysis project Ga0209103, IMG submission 184152) | Freshwater bacterial and archeal communities from Indian Creek, Illinois, USA - 4C3 metaG (SPAdes) (version 2) | ecosystem: Environmental > Aquatic > Freshwater > Unclassified | place: USA...
GGTCTGGATGCCCGTGAGGCCGGCGGCCGTAGCGGGCCAGGGGCGTTCCTTCGCCGCACGGGAATGCGGCGCGTGGTCGCTGCCCACCACATCCACCATGCCGTTGCGGATCGCGGCCCAGGCGGCCTCCAGGTGGCGCTGGTCGCGGATGGGGGGATTCATCACGGCATAGCCGCCCAGGCGGTCATAGGCCTCATCCGTCTGGGTCAGGTGGTTCAGCAAAACCTCGACCGAGCAGATATCCTTGAAATCGGCCAGGTAGGCGAGTTCCTCGGCCGTGCTCACATGCAGGATATGCGCGGGGCGGCCGGTCTTGCGGGCGATGGCCATGAGGCGCTTCGTGCCCAGCATGGCGCATTCCACATCGCGCCACTCCATGTGCTTCCGGTGCGGCATGCCTGGGGTATAGTCGGGCTTGCGTGCCTGGAGGCGAAACTCGTCCTCCGAATGGTAGCAGATGCGGCGGCGGCCCGAGCGCATCACCGCCTCCAGGCTCGCATCATCCTCGATCAGCAAATCCCCGGTGGATGAGCCGGCGAAGACCTTCACCGCGCAGACATTGTCTTCCGCCTCCAGCGCCGCGAGGTCGGCGATGTTCTTCTTCGAGGCGCCGACATAGATGCCCATGTCGCAATAGGCGTGCTCGGCCACATAGCCGCGCTTCCAGGCCAACTGCGCGCTGTCCGTGATGGAGGGCGCGGTGTTGGGCATGTCGAACACGGCGGCCAGCCCACCCAGGATGGCGGCCCTGGTGCCAGTCGCGATGGTTTCCACCGCCGGGTCGCCCGGCTCGCGCAGATGGACATGGGCGTCAATCAGGCCGGGCAGGATATGCAAATGGCGGCAATCCACCTCCTGCGTCGCCTCGGAGGCGCGCAGGCTGCCCATGGCGGCGATGCGGCCGTCGCGCACGCCGATATCCAGCGGCTCGATGCCCCAGGGCAACACGGCCTGGCCACCGCGCAGGATGAGATCGTAATGAGGCATGGAAATCTCCGATGGACGAGGGGCGCAATCTGACGCTTCCGGCGCGGCGCGCAAGTCGGGTGCGGCTCAGACCCGCCCGACGGCGCTCCATGGCGAGGCGGCGGCCGAGGTTCCCCTGCGCGAGCAGGGTTTGCAAGATCGCCAGCACCCCTGCAAGGGGCGGAGCAAGCAGGGCGGCAGAGCATTGCCCCCGCGCCAGGTCAAAATTCACGGTTGACTTTCTGCGACATAAGGATATGTTGATATTGTTCTGGTCCGGCGCAAGCCGATTAAAAGGGAACGCCGTGCCCCCTCCCCTCCCCATTCACCGGGGAGGCGAGGCCTAGAGCATCATCCGATCAAACGGAATCGTTTGATCGGATAAAGATGCTCGTAATTCAATGATCTAGAGCTTTTTCCGTGAGCCTTTCCGAACGGAAAAAGCTCTAGGCGCTTCCCCCGTCCGTCATCGAGCACGAGACGGCGAAGCCCGAACTGCGTCCGGCTTTCATATCAGGGATGACTTCACATGCTCGATGTCGCGCTGCGGCATGGATCGCATCGGGGCGCGCCGGGCCGGCGCGCCACGCTTGAACCGCGGATCGGCGGCGGCAGGTCGGCCCGGATGACGCCCCCCCGCATCGGTGATGCTGCCGAACTGGACATGGCCACGGGCCGCGCTGCCAGTGAAATCCGCAGGCGGGGGTGACGCGGGGCCTGGGGGAATTTTCTGGCCGCCTATGCGCTCAACACCGCCTGGATCGCGGCGATGGCCTGGCTGTTCATGCGGCAATTCCAGGCGGCGCGGATGCGCGACGCCGTCCTGAACATCGGCGGGTAGCCTCAGTCCAGGTAGCTGAACACATCGCCCTTGGCCGCCACGCCCTCGATGTGCCGGCGGTGCCACAGCGCGTAGAACAGCAGGTGCCAGGCGGCGGCACCCGGCTTCTTCTCGCCGGCATGGCGGAAGATGTGCTCCACCCGGCCCGGCTTGCAGATTTCGGCCACGCCGGCCTGGCGTGCCACCAGCGGCCCCAGCACATCGGCCCGGCGCTCGATCCAGGCGCCCACTGGCACGGTGAAGCCTTGCTTCGGCCGGAAGGGCTCGCTGGCGGGGAAGTTGCGGGAGAGCCATTCGCGCAGCAGGTATTTGCCCTGGTTGTCGCGCACCTTGAGGGCATCGGGCAGGCGGAAGGCGGCCGCCGTCACGCCGGAATCGAGAAAGGGCGTGCGGCCCTCCACGCCATGCGCCATCAGGCAGCGATCCAGTTTGGTCAACAGGTCATTGGGCAGCCAGTCGGCGACGTCCAACGCCTGGGCGGCCTGGAGGCGGGTGCGCCCGCCAAGCGCCGCATCGCTTTCCGCCGCCGCGATGCCGTCGCGCCAGAAGCGCGGCTCGCTACGCAGCACATCCAGCCGGTCGAAGGTGCCGCGCGCGCGCATCGCCCGGCCCCAGCGCCACCAGGGCCGCATGGCCGAGCGGTAGCGGCCATAGCCGCCGAAAATCTCGTCGCCCCCCTCGCCCGAGAGCACCACCTTCACCTCCTGCCGCGCGCGGCGCGCCAGAAACCAGGTGGGGATGATGGCGTAGTCGGCCGCCGGGTCATCCATGCAGGCCACGATCTCGGGCAAATGCCGCCAGACCATCGCCTCATCCACCATCACCTCGACATGCTCGGCGCCCGCGGCCTCGGCGGCGCGGCGGGCGGCGGCGCGTTCATCGACGGCGCCCTTCACGTCGAAGCCGGCGGTGAAGGCCTTCACCGGCTTGTCGTTGAGCCGGGTCATCATGGCGAGGATGGCGGCGCTGTCCGTGCCGCCCGAGAGAAACAGGCCATAGGGCACGTCGCTGCGCTGGTGCAGCAGCACACTCTCCTCCAGTGCGGCATCGAGGCGGGTGAGGGCGGCCTCCTCGCTGATCGTCTCGGGCGGGCCTTCCGGCAGGGCCAAGCGGCGATGGCGCTCAACGATCTTGCCATCGGCGATGGTGATGCTCTCGCCCGGCAGCAGGCGGCGGATGCCCTGGAAGATGGTCTCGGCGCCTGTGGTGAATTGCAGTTGCAGCAATTCATCCCGCGCCTCGGGCCGGATGCGTGGGGCCGCGAAGCCGCCCGCGATCAATGCCTGCGGCTCGGAGGCGAAGGCGATGCCGAAATCGGATTCGGCGATGTAGAGCGGCTTGATGCCAAAGGGATCGCGCGCCAGGATCAGCCGCCGCGCCGGCCGGTCATGCAGGGCGATGGCATACATGCCGCGCAGGGCATCCACGAAGCCCAGGCCATCGCGCCGGTAGAGGTGCAGCGGCGGCTCACAATCCGACTGCGTGGCGCAGAGCATCTGGTTTTGCTCGCGCAGTTCCCGGTAATTGTAGATCTCGCCATTGGCGACCAGTGCCGCGCCGCCCACGAAAAGCGGCTGGTCGCCCGTGACCAGGTCAATGATGGACAGCCGCGTATGGGCCAGCGCCACGCCGCCCGCCACATGCAGGCCCGAGCCATCCGGCCCGCGATGGGCAAGGGCCGCCACCATGGCATCCAGCGCGCCCTCGGGCAGCTTGGCGCCGGGGCGCAGGGCGAGGCCGGCCAAGCCGCACATCTATCGATTCCTCATCGCTGCACCTTGTGCAGGAATTCGCGCCATTGCGCGAGGACCGGCGCCTCGGCGAAGTCCCGCTCGTAGCGGGCGCGCCCGGCGGCGGCCAGGTTTCCCGCGCGGGCGGGGTCCGCCAGCAGGGCGCGGGTGGCCGCCGCCAGGGGTTCCGGCTCGTCCACCGGCACCAGCAGGCCGGTTTCGCCCTCCACGATCAGTTCGCTTGGGCCCTGGGCGGCGGCCGCGATGACCGGGCGCGCGGCGGACCAGGCCTCCAGCACCACATTCCCGAGCGGTTCGTGCCGGGAGGGGCAGAGAAAAAGGTCGCAATCGGCCAGCAGGGCACCGGTATCCTGGCGCCAGCCCAGCAGCGTCAGGCGCTCCGCCACGCCGACCTCGCGCGCCAGGGCTTCCAGCGCGCGGCGCTCCGGGCCTTCGCCCGCGATGCTGAGACGCGCCCCGGGCACCAGGGCCAGGGCGCGGATCAGCGTGTCGAAGCCCTTATTCGGGTGCAGCCGGCCCATGGCCAGAAGATGCCCCCCCCCGGAGCGCGGCGCCGCCGGGATCCCGGCGAAATCCGTGGCGAAATTGGGCAGATGATGCACCCGCGCCTCGGGCCATCCCTGGGCGATGATCCAGCGCCGCAGGTCGCGCGTATTGCCCACCAGATGGTCGCAATGGCGGTAGTATTTCAGGTCGTAATAGCCGCCCAGCCGCCCCACCAGCGTCCAATCGCCGCGCGGCGTCATCCCGGCGGCCCGGTTCATCCAGGCCATGGCCACGCGGGGCCGCCAATCGGCGAGCATGCGGCCCAGGCGCATCGGCGTCAGGATGTCCAGCGCGCCGCCGAAGCGAAGTTGCACCGGCGATGCGGCGGCGATGCGCGCGGCGCGGCCGGCATCGCGGCGAATCACGGGCAGCACCTGCTCCCCCGCGCCATGCAGGGCGAGGGTGAGGCGCTCATAGAAGGCCTCGGCCCCGCCCTGTGGCGCGCCGGCCATGATGTTGGCGAGGCGAATCACGCCAGCGCCTCGAAGGCCTGGGCCACATCCGTCCAGTTCGGGCCTGGGCCACGCGCCAGCGCCGCGCGGTGCATCCGCAGCCAGAACACGTCATCGCGCAGCAGCGCCTGCGCGGCCTCGACGAATTCGGCCTCGCTGCGCGCCACCACGCCGGTCAGCCCATCCTCGATCCGCTCGGCCACCGCGCCGCGATCCATCACGACGCAGGGCAGCCCCGCCGCCTGCGCCTCAGCCACCGCGAGGCAGAAAGTCTCGCCCGGATCGCCGAGGTAGAGCATGCAGCGCGCCTGGATCAGCCGCGCCTGCAATTCCGGCCGCGGCAGCGGGGCGAAGAGGCGCACGCCAGGCACCGCCTCGGCCCGCGCCAGGATGGGGGCGGCACGCTGCGCGAGGCGCGGATCGCCACCATAGGTCGCGGCCCCCGAATAGGCATGGAGTTCGCCCTCGCCGATGCGCGGCCAGAGCCCCGCCAGTTCATCCAGGCCCCGCAAGGGGCTGGAGGTGAAGACAGCGACCGGCGCCGGCGGCATGCGCGCCGGCGGCGAGACATCAAAAGGCGGCGCGACGGCCAGCGGAATCTCCGATCGCAACCCCGGCAGCCAGGTCGGCACCGTCCCTGCATGATGGGGACCGAGCGTGACCAGCGCCGGCCGGGCGCGCAGCAGGGGCCAGGCATGGCGCAGCTTGCCAAGGTAGCCCGCCGGATTATGCAGCCAGAGCACCCGCCGCCCGCGCGGCAACTCGGCGAATAGCCGCGGCACGCGCGTGGCGATCACCAGATCGGCGCTGGGGGGCAGCGCCGCGCGCTCGCCCTCGAAATGCAGGATCAACTCATGCCCGCGCCGCTGGAAGGATTGCGCCAGCAGCGCCACCGCCGTCTCCACGCCGCCCAGTGGCCGCTGGCCGATGGCGCTGGCCTCAATGCGTGGCCCTTCATTGGCAAGCACGATTCTCAAGCGCGGGGCCTCAAGACCGGTGCCGCTCCGGCTCCAGCCTGGCCTTGAGGTGGGACAGCAGCGGAAACAGCCCCGCGCAAAGCGCGATCAGCAGGCCCCAACCGCCCTCCTTGTAGCCCTTGCGCGCGACGAAGCACTTGAAGCTGCGGGAGATGAAGCGCCGGACATTGTTGCCAAGCGTGCCGATATCGCCCTGGTCCAGCAAATCCGCCGCCTTGGCGCTGCTGTAGCGGTCCAGCCTTCGCAGCATGTCGGAGATGTCGCGATCCACCTCGTGGCGGATGCCATGGCCGGTCAGGCGCTCGCCCTCGCTGCCGGTCCAGTCGAGGCCGGGATGCACGCGCTGCGCCCGCCAATGCTTGGCGCCGCGGCGGAAGAGGATGGGCTTCAGCGTGGTGCCGAAGCTGCCGCCCCAGCCGTGAAGAATGAGCCGCTCGCCGACGTAATTGTCGATGCGGACGCGGTGGAAGGCTGCGGTACTGCGAGCGACCAGCGCGCGGATTTCGGTGCCGAGTTCCAGCGGCACGCGCTCATCGGCGTCCACCTCCAGGATCCAGTCGCCCGTGCAGGTGGCGATGCCGGCGTTGCGGCGCTCCCCCTCCAGCTTCCATTCGCCTTCCAGCAGGACGGCGCCGGCCGCGCGGGCGATTTCCGCGCTGGCATCCGTGCTGCGATCCAGCACGACCACGATCTCATCCGCGAAGCCGAGCGCGGCCAGGCAGGCCGGCAGGCGCGCCGCCTCATTCCGCGCGACGATGAGGGCCGAGAGCCTCATGCGGGCATCGGGGCGAGGACGCGCGCCGCCGCCTCGACCACCGCATCCACGGCCAGGCGCTGCATGGGCGTATTGGCCGCCGGCCCCTTGGCCAGCACGGCCTGGGCGCGCGGGCCGATGGGGGCGTATTCGCTGGCCGGCGTCGGGCCGAACAGGCCCAGCGTCGGCGCGCCGGTCGCCGCCGAGAGGTGCATCAGACCGGAATCATTGCCGATGAACAGCCCACCCCGCGCCAGCACCGCCGCCACCTCGGGCAGCGAAAGCTGGCCGACGAGGTCCACCGCATCAGGCAGGGCGGCGAGCACGGGGGCGGCCATCCGGCGCTCGTCCTCGCCCGGCCCGCCCAGGATGGCAAGGCGCGCGCCCGGCAGAAGACCGTCCGGCGCGGCGAGCTTCAGGGCGAGGGCGATGAAGCGCTCCGCCGGCCACATCTTCACGCGCCAATTCGCGGTGGGGCCGAGAATCAGCCAGGGCCCGCCGGGCAGCAGCCTGGCGGCGCGGGCTTCCTCCGCCGGCCCGAACCAGGCGACGGGGCGCGGCGCGGGCATGACACCCAGGGTTTGCGCGATGTGCAGCAGCCGGTGCCCGGCGCGGCGCCCGCCCTGCATCACCGCGCGCCTTCGGGTCCAGAGCAGCCAGGCGATGGCCGAGCCCCGCAGGTCCACCACCAGGTCCCAGCGGCGAAATGCCACCTGCCGCCAAAGCTCCAGCCAATGCAGCGACCAACGGCGCTTGGTGACGGGAATGATCCGCTCCAGCCCCGGCAGGTGCGTGAACACGCCCTCGGCCACGGTACCGCAGACGATAGTGAAGCGCGCGTCCGGATGCTCGCGCAGCAGGTGGTCGAGCAGGCCGGTCGAGAGCACGGCGTCGCCGATGCGGGTGGAGGTGATGAACAGGATACGCACCCGCGCTCCTCTAGCAGAATCGGCGGCGCTTGAACCCCCTGGGGGAAACCGCCACATGCAATATATGCCGATAGCAAATCTACAGGAGCGCGCCGTCCTTGAAGTGACGGGCGAGGACCGAATCGCCTTCCTGCAAGGCCTCATCTCCAACGACGTGGCGGCCGCCGCGCCGGGCCACGGAATCTGGTCCGCGCTGCTGACGCCGCAGGGCAAGTGGCTGGCCGATTTCTTCCTGACGGCCGAGCCGGACCGCCTGCTGCTCGACGCCGAGGCCGCCCAGACCGAAATGCTGACATCCAAGCTGCTGCGCTTCCGCCTGCGCTCCAAGGTGGCCATGGCGGCGCTGCCGGGCTGGGTGGTGCAGGCGGGCTGGGGCGGCACCCCCATGCCGGAAGGCGCCACGCCCGATCCACGCCTGCCCGAGGCCGGCTGGCGCCGGCCGACCGCCACGCCCGGCCCGACCGACGCGACGGGCGAGGATTACGACGCGCATCGCCTGGCGCTTGGCCTGCCCGATGGCTCGCGCGACATGCAGTCCGAGCATTCCGTCCTGCTGGAAGCGGGCTTCGACGAGTTGCACGGCGTCTCCTGGTCCAAGGGCTGCTACATGGGCCAGGAACTCACCGCGCGGACCAAGTATCGCGGGCTGGTGAAGCGCCGCCTGGTGCCGGTGGAGATCGAAGGCCCCCTGCCCGCGCGCGGCACGCCAGTCACGCTGGATGGCGCGGAGGTGGGCGAGATGCGCTCCGGCCAGGCGGGCCGGGGCATGGCGCTGCTGCGGCTTTCGGCGCTGGGCGCTGTACTGGGCTGCGGCCAAGCCTCGCTGCGCCCGCGCATTCCCGGCTGGATGAAGCTGCCCGAGACCACCGATGCCTGAAGATCGCGGGCCTGATGTGCGCGTCCCGCCGCCCGTCATCGTGGTGGGGGCGCTGATCCTGGCCTGGGTGCTGCAATGGCTGCTGCCCGTGCAACTCGGGCCGCCCGCCGCGGCGCTGGGCGGCATGGTGATTTTCCTCGCCATGGGCTGGGTCGGTTGGGCGCTGCTGATGCTGCTTCGTGCCGGAAATGACCCGCGGCCGGACAAGCCCGACACAGCCTTTGTCAGCACCGGCCCCTACCGGCTGGGCCGCAACCCGATCTATTTCGGCTTCGTGCTGTTCCTGGCCGGCGTGGCGCTGAGCTGGGGCACGCTCTGGGCCTGGCTGGCCGTCGGCACGGTGTTCCTGGCGCTGGACCTGCTGGTGGTGCGGCGGGAAGAAGCCTATCTGCGCGCCCGCTTCCCCGAGAGCTACCCGGATTACCTCGCCCGCACGCGGCGCTGGATTTAGAGTCTGTAAAGCTTCGGCGGTTAAACCGCGCAGCGTGGAACCGCTGCAAGCCCTCCCCGCCCCCTCGCCTTCCGCCCCACGCACGCGGCACGCCACGCCCGGCACCTTCGCCGTGGCCCTGGCCGGCGCGCAGGAGGCTGCGCCGCGCGTCCGGGGCGTGGCGCTTTCCGGCGTAGGCCCACGCAGCTGGGAGACGGCGCCCAATCCTGAATTCCGCCAGCGCATCGCCCAGGCCGAGCGCAGCGCGGAGCATGTGCGGGATGGCTATGGCTTGCGGAACACGAGTTCCGGCGCGCTGGGCCGCTATCAATTCCTGCCCAACAGCCTGCTCGACCTCGGCTGGAGGAACGCCCAGGCCGGGTGGACACCGCTGGCCCAGCGCCATGGCGTCCGCAGCGAGGCCGATTTCCTGGCCAGCCCCGCCGCGCAGGAGGCCGCCATGTCGCATTTCCTGCGCCGGGTGGAAGTGCAACTGGAGCGCAATGGAGTGATGACCCGCCAGGGTGCCGCGGTGCGCGGCCTGAATGGCGAGGAGATCACGCTGACCGAGGGCGGCATGGTCGCCGCCGCGCATCGCCGTGGCTCGGGCATGTTGGCACGGTATCTCGCGCATCGAACCCACACGCCGGATGCGCCCCTCTCGGCGCGGGAGCGTTCAGCCTTCCAGGCAGTGGAAAGGCGGCTCCAGGATTTCGGCCAGGTGGCCTATGCCAGCATGCGGACGCAAGGCAATCGCGCCTTGGCCGCCGCGCCGGGGCCAAACGCGCCGCTTTCGTAATCATCGCCCTTGCCCGACTCCACCCCATGGCCACATGGGTGGATGATGTTGCACATGCTGAAACTCGCCGTCGGCCCCAAGGATGTGGCGCAGTTGCACGCCATCCAGAAGCTGCGCGCGACGATGGACCCGCCGCTGCGCCACCAGACGCGCATGACGCCCAAGCGCCGCGAGGAAATCCTCGAGGGCGGCAGCATCTATTGGGTGGTGAGCGGCTTTTTGCAGGTGCGCCAACGCATCCTGGACATCATCGAGGATGACTGGGGCGATGGGACGGCGTGCTGCGGCCTGGTGCTGGACCCGAAGCTCGTAATGGTGGAGGCCCGTGCCACCAAGGCCTTCCAGGGCTGGCGATACTTGCCCCCGCAAGACGCGCCCCCCGATGTGGTGGAGGACGCCGCAGCTTCCGGAATGGGAGACATGCCCGCAGCGCTGAAAGCCGCGCTACGCGAAGCCCGCCTCATCTGAGGGGGGTGGCGCCCCCCCCCGTTAGAGCGGGATGCGTTGAGGCGGAATCGCCGAAAACGTTGAATCCCGCTCTAGAGCATTTTCCGTTCGGAAGGGTTCACGGAAAAAGCTCTAAATCATTGAATTACGAGCATCTTTATCCGATCAAACGATTCCGTTTGATCGGATGATGCTCTAGCAGCCTGTCGGATTCAGGCCAAAAAACAGCTTCAAACGTAATGCTGTGACCCCGTTGCGCCCAAAAAAGACCGAAGATTTCCGGAGCGCAGCCAATCGCAGGTAAAAAATTACATGAAAAGTTCCAATCCGACAGGCTGCTAGAACTCCCGCCGAGGCGGCCTGCGATCCCGTGGCGGCGGCGCCGGCTGCGCCAGATCCGCCTCCAATTCCTTGATCTTCGCCTTCACCGAATCCCGCAGGGCCGGCGTGGCGTGGGACTTCATCCCCGCCAGCACTTCCTTGAGGTCGCGCAGCTGCTTTTCCTTCTCGACGCGGGTGCGCGAGATGGGGCGGTTGTCGCTGAGCTGGCCTTCGCGTGAGCGCATGGCTCAGACCCCCAGCATCAGGCGGCGGGGGTCTTCCAGGGCTTCCTTGACGCGCACCAGGAAGGAGACGGCTTCCTTGCCATCCACGATCCGGTGGTCATAGGAGAGCGCCAGATACATCATCGGTCGGATCTCGACCTTGCCATTGATGGCCATCGGCCGGTCCTGGATCTTGTGCATGCCCAGGATGCCCGATTGCGGCGGGTTCAGGATGGGCGTGGACATGAGGCTGCCATAGATGCCGCCATTGGTGATGGTGAAGCTGCCGCCCGCCATCTCCTCCAGCTTCAGCTGGCCGTCCCGCACGCGCTTGCCGAAATCGGCGATCGACTTCTCGATCTTCGCGAAGCCCATCTCATCGGCATTCCGCAATACCGGCACGACGAGGCCCGACGGCCCGCCCACCGCGATGCCCATATGGACGAAATTGCGATAGATGACCTCATCGCCCTCGATCTCGGCGTTGACGGCCGGGAATTCCCTGAGCGCGGCGACGCAGGCCGTCACGAAGAAGGACATGAAGCCGAGCTTCACGCCGTGGCGCTTCTCGAACTGATCCTTGTATTCGGCACGCATCGCCATGACCGCGCCCATATCCACCTCATTGAAGGTGGTGAGCATGGCGGCGGTGTTCTGCGCTTCCTTCAGGCGGCGCGCGATGGTGGTACGCAGGCGCGTCATCTTCACGCGCTCCTCGCCGGCTTCCAGGCCACGGGCGGGCTTGGCGGCAGCGGGGGCGGACTTGGCGGCGGGCTGGCTGAGGAAATCCAGCACATCGCCCTTGGCGATCCGGCCATCCTTGGCGGAGCCGGAGCCGATCTGCGCGACAGTCACATTGTTCTCGGCCATCAACTTGGCGGCGGCGGGCATGGGGGCGTGACCACCGGGGAGCGCGCCATGCACCTCGGACGCGGCAACGGAGCCACCACCGGTGCCGATGGGCTTGGCGGCGGCGGTCGGCGGCGCGGCCGGCTTGGCGGCGGCACCGGCGGCGATGCTGCCAAGCACGGCGCCGGGCTCGACCTCGGCACCGGTCTGCGCGGCAATCGCTTCCAGGACGCCGGCGGCGGGGGCGTTCACCTCGACGGTGACCTTGTCGGTTTCCAACTCGACGAGCGGCTCATCGGCGGCAACGGCCTCACCGGCCTGCTTGAGCCAACGCGCGACGGTCGCCGTGCTGACGCTTTCACCCAGGGTGGGCACGAGAATATCGGTTGCCATGGTTTTCCGCTTTTTCCTGGAACTCATTTTACGCCATTTTGGCCCGGAGCGTCAGGTGGTGACGCCCCGGGAAGTTGATCAAAGACCGAGGGCTTGGCGCACCAACGCCTCCTGCTGGGCCTGGTGCACCTTGGCCAGGCCGGTGGCCGGGCTCGCCGCATCCTCGCGGCCCACGAATTCGGGGCGCTTCGCCGTGCCGCCGAGACCCTTGAGCACCTTCTCGATCCGACGATCCACGAAGTGCCAGGCGCCCATATTCCCGGGCTCCTCCTGGCACCAGATGACCTCGGCGTTCTTGTAGGGGGCGAGTGCCGCGGCAAGGCTCTTGGCCGGGAAGGGGTAGAGCTGCTCCAGCCGGATCAGCGCCACATCATTCACGCCCTTGTCCCGCCGCTCCTGCAGCAGGTCATAATAGACCTTGCCGGTGCAGAGGACGACGCGCTTCACCCTCTCCTCCGGCGCGATCGCCTCCATCTCGGGGATCACATAGCGGAAGGCCGAGCCGGGGCCGAATTCGGCCAGGCTGCTGATGGCGAGCTTGTGGCGCAGCAGCGACTTCGGGGTCATCACCACCAGCGGCTTGCGGTAATTCGCCTTCAACTGGCGGCGCAGCGCGTGGAAGTAATTGGCTGGCGTGGTGAAGTTGCAGACGCGCATGTTGCGCTCGGCGCAAAGTTGCAGATAGCGCTCCGGCCGGGCGGAGGAGTGCTCCGGCCCCTGCCCTTCGTGGCCATGCGGCAACAGCATCACAAGGCCGGACATACGCAGCCACTTCGTCTCGCCCGAGGCGATGAACTGGTCAATGATGACCTGCGCGCCATTGGCGAAGTCGCCGAATTGCGCTTCCCACAGCACCAGCGTCCTGGGGTCGGCCAGCGAATAGCCATAGTCGAAGCCGAGGACGCCCACTTCGCTCAACAGCGAGTTGAAGGCCTCGAAGCGAGGCTGGCCTTCGCGGATGTGGTTAAGCGGCGCGTATTCGCGCTGGTCATTCTGGTCCACCAGCACGCAATGGCGGTGGCTGAAGGTGCCACGCTGCACATCCTCGCCCGAGAGACGGACACGGTGGCCTTCCAGAAGCAGCGTGCCGAAGGCCAGCGCCTCGCCGGTCGCCCAGTCCAGGCCCTCGCCGGTCTCGATCGCGGTCTTCTTGGCTTCGAGCTGGCGGATGATCTTGGAATTGGCGTTGAAATCGGCCGGCACGCGGCAAAGGGCAGCGCCCACCTCGCGCAATGTGTCGAGGCTGACGGCGGTGTCGTGCAACTTCTCGACCTCCTCCGTGCCGCCCACGGCCTTGAGGCCCGACCAATGGCCTTCCAGCCAATCCGCCTTGTTGGGCTTGAAGTTGGCCGCGGCCTCGAAGGCGTCTTCCAGCTTGGCATTGAAGGCGTCCTGGATGGCCTGCGCCTCCTCGGCCGTGACCGAGCCCTCGGCGGCCAGGCGCTCGGCATAGAGTGTGCGCGTCGTCTTCATCTGGCGTATGCGGCTATACATGGTGGGCTGGGTGAAGGCGGGCTCGTCGCTCTCATTATGGCCGTGGCGGCGGTAGCAGACGATGTCGAGCACGATATCCGCCTGGAAACGCATGCGAAATTCGGCGCAAAGCTGGGCGCACCAGACCACCGCCTCGGGGTCATCGCCATTCACATGCAGGATCGGCGCCTGAATGGCCTTGGCGACGTCCGTGCAATAAAGGCCCGAATAGGCATGCGCCGGAACGGTGGTGAAGCCGATCTGGTTGTTGGTCACGATATGGATCGTGCCGCCGGTGCGGTAGCCGATAAGCTGGCTCATCGCCAGCGTCTCATAGACCAGGCCCTGGCCGGCGAAGGCGGCATCGCCATGCAGCAGGATGCCCATGACGCTGGTGCGCTGCTTCACATCGCCCGCCATGTCCTGCCGCGCGCGTACCTTGCCGGCGACGACGGGGTTCACCGCCTCCAGATGCGAGGGGTTGGGTTGAAGCGAGAGATGGACCTTCCGGCCATCGATCTCGACATCGGTGGAGGTGCCGAGGTGATACTTCACATCGCCCGAACCCTGCACGTCATCCGGCTTGAAGCTCGATCCCTTGAACTCGGAGAAGACCTGCATGTAGGGCTTCTTCACGACGTTCACGAGGACGTTCAGCCGCCCGCGATGCGCCATGCCGATGGCGATTTCCTTGACACCCTCGCGCGCCGCGGTCTCGATCACGGTCTGCAGGGCGGGGATGGTGCTCTCGCCGCCTTCCAGGCCGAAGCGCTTGGTGCCGACATATTTCTTGGCGCAGAACGCCTCGAAGCCCTCGGCCTCGGTCAGTTGCCGCAGGATCTGGCGCTTCTGGGCGGAGGTGTAGCCATTCACCCAGGGCGCGCCCTCGACGCGCTGCTGGATCCAGGATTTCTGGTCCGGATCCTGGATATGCATGAACTCGACGCCGATCGGCCCGCAATACGTCGCGCGGACGCGCGCCATGATCTCCCGCACGGAGGCCGTCTCCAGCCCCAGCACGTTGTCAATGAAGATGCGTCGGTCGAGATCAGACTCGGCAAAGCCCCAGAAGCTGCTGGACAGCTCGGGGTGCTGCAGCGGCACTTGCAGGCCCAGCGGATCGAGCCTGGCTTCCAGGTGCCCGCGCACCCGGTAGGAGCGGATGAGCATCAGCGCGCGGATGCTGTCCAGCACGGCGCGGCGGGTTTCCTCGGGGTCGGTCGAGCGCTGGGGGGCCGGCGCGCCTTTGGCGGCGGGCTTCACATCCTCGACCGGGGCGAAGCCGCCACGCGGGCGCGGCGCCCAGGAGGCGCCCATCGCATCCGTCAGGACGGCGCGGGAATCATCGTTCAGCGCGGCGAAAAGCTCGGCGAAGGATGCGTCCACCGAGCCTGGATTCTCGACCCATCGCGCATAGGTATCAGCGAGATAGGCGGCATTGGCCCCGTTCATCGCGCTTGCGAGGATGTCCACTCCGGCCATTCTTTTTCCACGGGCGCGTCTTGCGGCGGCCCGGCCCTTTCGTGTTCACGGCGATCCTGCTTCAGCCCGACGCTGCGCGGATTCCCGCGAACATAGACCTAAGGCCGGGCCAGGGGCAGCCCCTCGCCGCATGGGAGCGTTGAGGAAAATCGCCCCCTGGAGGAACAAAATTGCCGCAAAAAAGGCCGGGCTCGCTGCCCGGCCTTCTTGCGTCCATTGGGGCGGGTCAGCCCTTCAGCGCGCGAACCATGGTCGAACCCAGGCTCGCCGGGGTGTCGGCGATGTGGATACCGGCCTCGGCCATGGCCGTCATCTTCGCTTCGGCCGTGTCCCGGCCGCCCGAAATCACCGCGCCCGCATGGCCCATGCGGCGGCCCGGAGGGGCCGTGGCGCCAGCGATGAAGCCCACCACCGGCTTGTTCGGCTTGCCCGGCCCGAAATTCTCGGATTTCAGGAATTCCGCGGCCTGGATCTCGGACTGGCCGCCGATCTCGCCGATCATGATGATGGACTTGGTCTCGTCATCGGCCAGGAACAGCTCCAGCACGTCAATGAAGTCCATGCCCTTCACCGGATCGCCGCCGATGCCCACGCAACTGGACTGGCCGAGGCCGGCCGCCGTGGTCTGCGCCACCGCCTCATAGGTCAGCGTGCCGGAGCGCGAGACGATGCCCACCGAACCGCGGCGGTGGATGTGGCCCGGCATGATGCCGATCTTGCAGGCATCGGGCGTGATCACGCCCGGGCAGTTCGGCCCGATCAGGATGGAGGAGGAGCCATCCAGCGCGCGCTTCACCCGCACCATGTCGAGCACGGGGATGCCCTCGGTGATGCAGATGATCAGCGGCATCTCGGCATCAATGGCTTCCAGGATGGAATCCGCCGCAAAGGCCGCCGGCACATAGATGACGGAAGCGTTGGCGTTCGTCGCTTCCTTGCACTCGGCCACCGTGTTGAAGACCGGCAGATTCAGCGTGGGGTGCATGGTGCCGCCCTTGCCCGGCGTCACGCCGCCCACATAGGTGGAGCCATAGGCAATGCCCTGGCTGGCATGGAAGGTGCCCTGCGCGCCGGTGAAGCCCTGCGTCATCACGCGGGTGTTCTTGTCAACGAGAATGGCCATGGCTCAGGCCCCCTTAACGGCCGCAACGGCCTTTTGCGCCGCATCGGCAAGGTTGTCGGCCGCGATGATCGCAAGCCCCGATTCCGCCAGGATCTTCTTGCCCAGCTCCACATTCGTGCCCTCAAGCCGGACCACCAGCGGCACCTTCAGGTCCAGGTTCTTGGACGCCTCGACGATGCCGGTCGCGATCATGTCGCACTTGGCGATGCCGCCGAAGATGTTGACCAGGATGGCCTTCACATTCACGTCCGAGGTGATGATGCGGAAGGCTTCCGTCACGCGCGCTGAATCCGCGGTGCCGCCGACATCGAGGAAGTTCGCCGGCGAGGAGCCGTAGAGCTTGATGATGTCCATGGTCGCCATGGCCAGGCCCGCGCCATTCACCATGCAGCCGATCTCGCCATCCAGCGCCACATAGTTCAAATCGTGGTTGGTGGCGTCCAGTTCCTTGGGGTCCATCTCGCTGTCATCGCGCAGCGCTTCCAGGTCCTTGTGGCGGAACAGCGCGCTGTCATCGAAGCTCACCTTGGCGTCAAGTGCGACCACATCGCCGGCCTTGGTGACGACCAGCGGGTTGATCTCGACGATGGCGCAATCGAGTTCCAGGAACGCCTTGTACATGGCCTCCACGAACTTCACGAAGCTGCCAACCTGCTTGCCTTCAAGCCCCAGGCCAAAGGCCAGCTTGCGGCCATGGAAGCCCGAAATGCCCGAGGCCGGGTCAATCGCCACCTTCATGATCTTCTCGGGGTGGTTCTCGGCCACCTCCTCGATCTCCATGCCGCCCTCGGTGGAGGCCATGATGACGACGCGCGAGCTGTCGCGGTCCACCAGCAGCGAGAGATACAGCTCGCGCGCGATGTCGCAGCCGGCTTCCACATAGACGCGGCTGACCAGCTTGCCCTCGGCCCCGGTCTGCTTGGTGACGAGCGTGGAGCCGATCATCGCCGCGGCGGCGGCGCGCGCCTCCTCAGGCGACTTGGCGAGGCGGACGCCGCCCTTGCCGTCGGGGTCATTGGTGAAGCGGCCGGCGCCGCGGCCACCGGCATGGATCTGGCTTTTCACGACGTAGATCGGGCCCGGCAGCTTCTTCGCAGCCGCCTCGGCCTCATCGCCATTCCAGGCCACATGGCCTTCGAGGACGGCCACGCCGTAGCGGCGCAGCAGCTCCTTCGCCTGGTATTCGTGGATGTTCATGCTCGGGTGTTCCTCGGGGTCAGCTCAAAATTCCAGTGGCGAGTGCGCGCGACCAGTCTTCCCGGCCGTGGCGCGCCGCCTCGGACGCGGCAGCGTGCCAGTCATAATCCATTGCGTGGAAATTGACACGCCAGTTGCCGCCACGCCGCTCCAGCAGCGCCCAGCGCGCATGCTGCGTGCCCGCCTGCATCACATGGGGGAAGGGCGTGGTGTCGGCATAGGCCGGCTGCCCGACCGAGCCGGGATTCACCACCAGCCGCCCATCGGGCAACAGCATGGCATGGGCGCGATGGGTATGGGCGGCCAGCACCAGGCTCTCTCCGGCGGATTTGGGGAGCATGGCCGCCGCCTCGGCCGGCACGCGCTCGCGGATGCCGTGGCCGGTGGATTCATGCATCAGGTAGGTCAGGTCGTTCTCGGGCAGGGCGTGCATCGCCAAAATGCCCTCGCCGCGCCAGACCACCAGCAGGGCGCCGAGCGCTGCGGAGAGGCGCGCATGGGCAAAGGCGTCCACGGCGCCGAGCTTCTCGGGCGGGCGGTTCGCCATCCAGCGGTCATGAGTGCCGCGCGGCGCGATGGCGCCGCTCGCGGCCAGCATCTCGATGGGCTCCGCCGGCCAGAGTGGCCCCGAGACCGCATCGCCCCACCCGATCAGCAGATCGGGCGAGGCGGTTGCCGTGCACATCAGCGATGACGGCAACCCGCATTCCTCAGACGCCGAGCGCCTTGAAGTCCTCGACCAGCTTCTTCACCGCGTCGCAGGACTTGGCGAAGGCGACCTTCTCCTCCGGCAGGAACTCGACCTCGACGATCTTCTCCACGCCGCCCGCGCCGATCACGACCGGCACGCCCACATAGAAATCGGTCATGCCATATTCGCCGTTCAGCATCACGGCGCAGGGCAGGACGCGCTTCTTGTCCTTCAGGTAGCTCTCGGCCATGGCCACGGCGGAAGCCGCGGGCGCGTAGAAGGCCGAGCCGCGCTCCAGCAGCTTCACGATCTCGCCGCCGCCATTGGCCGTGCGGTTCACGATGGCGTCGATGCGCTCCTGCGTGGTCCAGCCCATCTTGATGAGGTCGGGCACCGGGATGCCGGCGACGGTGGAGTAGCGCGTCAGCGGTACCATGGTGTCGCCATGACCGCCCAGCACAAAGGCGGTCACGTCCTCGACCGAAACCTTGAACTCCTCGGCGAGAAACAGGCGGAAGCGCGCGCTGTCCAGCACGCCGGCCATGCCGACCACCATATGCGGCGGCAGGCCAGACTTCTGTTGCAGCGCCCAGACCATGACGTCGAGCGGGTTGGTGATGCAGATGACGAAGGCGTTGGGGGCGTAGGTCTTGATGCCCTCGGCGACGGTCGCCATCACGCCGGCATTCTTGGTGAGCAGGTCGTCGCGGCTCATGCCAGGCATGCGGGGGAAGCCGGCGGTCACGATGATGACATCCGCACCCGCGATCGCCGCATAGTCGCTGCCGCCGCTCAGCGCGCAGTCGAAGCCGTCCACCGGGCTGGACTGCGCGATGTCCAGCGCCTTGCCGGCCGCGACGCCGCCGAAGACGTCGAAGAGCACGACGTCGCCCAGTTCCTTCAGGCCGATGAGGTGAGCGAGAGTGCCGCCGATATTGCCGGCGCCGATGAGGGCGATCTTATTGCGGGCCATTTGAGTTTCCTTTGCCTTCCCAAGCCGGCGGACAGTTACCGCGTCGCAGCATCCTTGGAAATACCCGCAACGATCCGGCGCGGAATCGGCGGCGTCTATCGGCAGCATCGCCGCTGCCTGATTGAAAACCGGGCTTCGGTCGCTCTAAAAATCCTCCCGTGACAACACCGGGATGGAGAGCCCCATGATCCGCACCTTGCCCCTGGCCAGCCTGGGAATGGCCCTGCTGACAGCGATGCCCGCCTCGGCCCAGGTTGGTTCGGGTGCATGCGAGCCGCATCGCGCCAATGAGGTGCGCTGCGCCGTCCGTATTAATATCCCGGGCGGCAATCGCGTCTATCAGGTGATGATCAATGCAAACCGCGCGACCGGCGAGGCGCGCATGGTGACGGACACCTACATCAGCACCTGCGGCACGGCCGGGGAACTGGTCGGGCGCAGCAACATCGCCAATTCAGGAACGAGCCGCGTCGCCACCTTCGCCAATGAGCGGAGCCAGGCGGCAATGGTGGCGCAAAGCCTGGCCGGCGTCTGCGTGGAAGTCTTCTTGCTCAATTGCACCCAGGCAGGGCAGCCGGCGAATTGCCAGCGGGTGATCAACCTGGGCGCGAGCCGGATCGAAATCCGGTGATGTCAGCCTGGCGGTCGCGCCCCTCAGAGCGGGACGCAGCGCGTGATGTCGCTATGACCAATCGCCATGGTGGCGATGGTGCCATCCGGGCAACCCGCCTGGCTCATCGCCGCCGGGGCGAGGCCGCCGGTCCAGCGCATGGCGACCGTGCGTGTCGCCGCAGGTGCGCAGTTGCGGCGCCCATTGCGGGTGGTGCAGGTCGCAACTGCCGTCTGGCGCAGGCCGCGGGTCGGCAAGGCCGCCTGGCGGGCATAGGGAACCGCCGCCGCGTGGCGCGACTGGCTGGTGCGGCTGGAAGTCGTGGCCCGCGGGGCAAGGGCCTGGCGCGGCGCAGCGGCCGTGGCGCGGCGGCCGGTCTGGATGGGTGGGGTGGCGCGCGTTGCTACTGGGCGCGTCGCAGCCGTGCTGCGGGCGGAGGTGGAGGATTGAGCGGAACTACGCGCATCCGTACGGGCCGAAGCCTCTTGCGGCATGAAAGCAAGGCTCAGGCATAGGCCAAGCAAGCCACCGATCAATGAGCGCATGAAACCCCCGTTTCCGTATCAGATGTTACGCCGTATTACGTTAGGGGAGATGAGGCAAGCCCAAATACTCCTGGCTTTGCATTTCCATGAGACGTGATGCGGTTCTTTCGAACATCGCGGCATTGTCGCCCCGCTCATAAAGCTCGTCCGGCCCGGCCTCCGCCGAGGCGACCAGCTTGCAGCGATGCTCATACAAGGCGTCCACCAGGGTGATGAAACGCCGGGCCCGGTCGAAGTTCTCGGGCCCCAGACGCGGGATGCCATCCAGCACCAGTGTGTGGAAATGCGTGGCGATGGCCAGGTAGTCGGCGGGGCCGAGCGCACGGCCGCAGATCTCCTCGAATTCCAGCCGCGCCACGCCGCGCGCCGCCTGGGCGATCGGCACCGGATGGCCCAGCACCTGCAGGCTGGTGGGCGCGCCATGGGCGGCGCCGGTCAATTCCAGGAACGCCGCATCCAGCGCGCGCTCCGCACGCCCATCCATCGGATGGTGCCAGGTGGGCATGCCGCGAATGCGCTCGCGCCGGTAATCCTGCGCGGATTCCAGGTGCAGCACCTCCACGCGGGACTGGATGAGCGCGATGAAGGGCAGGAAGGCGTCCCGCCCCGGCTTGCCCTTGAACAGATCCTGCGGCGCAGTGTTGCTGGTGGCGACGACGACGACGCCACGGGCGAAAAGCGCCTCGAACAACCGGCCCAGGATCATGGCATCAGTGATGTCATGCACCTGGAACTCGTCGAAGCAGAGCAGCGAGGCCTCGCCCGCGATCATTTGGGCCAAAGGGGGAATCGGATCATCCGCGCCGGGATGGGCCTGCTTCCAGCGATGGATGCGCTGATGCGCCTCCTGCATGAAGGCGTGGAAATGAATGCGGCGCTTGCGCGGGACCTCGGCCGTCTCAAAGAACAAATCCATCAACATGGATTTGCCGCGGCCCACGGCACCCACCAGATACAGCCCCTCGGGCGTGCCGGGGGGTGCGGCCAGGTCGCCCGATCCCCGTTTGGCGCCAAACAGCCGGCCCAGCAGACCGCGCGGCGCGGGCTGCGTCGGCTGCGGATCATAGCCGCGCAGGATGCGCCAGAGGTTTTGCAGCGTCTCGGCCGCATGCGCCTGGGCCGGATCGGCCTGGAGGGCGCCCTCGGCCACGCGGGCGCGGTAAGCCGGAAGCGGGCCTTGATTGAGGGGGGACATCGAATTCATGGACCATTCCGATAGACCCGCCCGCCCGATTGCTCAACCGGGAGCAGGGCGTGATTCAGGCCCGAACGGTCAGGAAAATTCCCGGTAGCGGAAGCCCGTCTCGCCCGCCTCGGCCAGGGCTTCGGCCAGCAGGCCATGATGCGGCGAGAGCGCGCAGGCGGGATCGGTACTCGCGGCCTCGCCAGTCAGGGCAAAGGCCTGGCAACGGCAGCCGCCCCAGTCGCGCTCGGCATGCTCGCAGCCCTGGCAGGGCTTGGGCATCCAGTCCGTGCCGCGAAATGCGTTGAAGGCCGGGCTCTCGGCCCAGGCCTCGGCCAGCGAAGTCTGGCGCAGATTGGGAAAGACCATGCCCGTGATGGATTCCGCCGCATGGCAAGGCAGGATGTTGCCGGCCGGCGAAACCCCCAGGAAGCGCCGACCCCAACCGCCCATGCAGGCCTTGGGCCTGGCGGCGTGGTAATCGGGCACCACATAATCAATCACCAGCCGGCCGCGATGCGCGATGCGCGCCGCATCCACGATGCCCGTCGCCTCATCCAGTTGCGCCCGCGTCGGCAGCAGTGCCGCGCGATTGGCCAGCGCCCAGCCATAATACTGCACATGCGCGACTTCGAGGCGCGACGCGCCCCATTCCAACGCGATCTCGATCAGCTGCGGCAGGTTGTGCAGGTTCTGCCGGTGCACCACTGCGTTGAGTGTAAGCGGCAGCCCGGCCTGCTTCACCAGCGCCGCCGCCGCCCGCTTCCTGGCCTGCGCGCCCTTCAGCCCGCCAATGCGCTCGGCCCCCACCTCCTCCGCGTCCTGCACGGAGAGTTGCACGTGATCAAGTCCCGCCTCCACCAGCCGGGCCATCAATGTGGCATCCAGCAACACGCCGGCGGTGATGAGGTTGGTGTAGAGGCCTGCGGCCCGTGCGCTGGCCACAATCTCCACAATGTCCCGCCGCACCGTCGGCTCGCCGCCCGAGAGGTGGATTTGCAGACAGCCCAGGTC
>Ga0209103_1000143_pt1 | contig 21389 bp, 24 predicted proteins | sample 4C3metaG_FD_184152 | JGI IMG/M metagenome (GOLD analysis project Ga0209103, IMG submission 184152) | Freshwater bacterial and archeal communities from Indian Creek, Illinois, USA - 4C3 metaG (SPAdes) (version 2) | ecosystem: Environmental > Aquatic > Freshwater > Unclassified | place: USA...
CCTTGTCCCCGCGCAGGCCGCGCCCTGCGCCACCTGTGGGCGCGGCCTGCGCGGGGACAAGGACAGGGCATGGACGGCTGGACGGCGAGCTTCATCACCTTCATCGAGCGCAACCAGGACTGGTTGCCGCTGATCATGGTCGTCTTCGCCGCCGCCGAGACAACGGCCTTCCTGTCGATCCTCATCCCCTCGACCGCCGTGCTGGTCGCGGTGGGGGCGCTGGCGGCAACCGAGGCGGTGTCGTTCTGGCCGCTCTGGGCCGGGGCGACGGTGGGGGCGATGATCGGGTCGTTCTTCAGCTACTGGCTCGGGCGGCACTACGGGGGCGCAGTCCTGGCGATGCGGCCGCTGCGGAACCATCCCGAGATGGTGGAAAGGACCCGGGCCGGCTTTGCCAGATATGGTGCGGCGACGATCGTGATCGGGCATTTCACCACCGTCTTCCGCCCGGTGGTGTTCCTGATGGCGGGGATGAGCGGGATGGCCCTGCCGCGCTTTGCCCTGTGGAACACGCTTGGCTGTGTCGCCTGGGCCTTTCTCATCCCCAAGCTCGGCCAGTTCGGCGGCGACCTGATCGGCTGGCTCTGGTCGCAGTTCTAGCCCGCGGCGGGATGGTTCCCCATCCCGCACATCCCCTCTCAGCTTTTGCCAAGGAGGCTTCCCATGGCTGACCTCGCGTCGGATTTCGTCGGGATCAGATCGCCGAACCCGTTCTGGCTGGCCTCGGCCCCGCCCACGGACAAGAAGTACAACGTCGAGCGCGCCTATCAGGCGGGCTGGGGCGGTGTGGTGTGGAAGACGCTGGGCTCCGAGGGCCCGCCGGTCGTCAACGTGAACGGCCCGCGCTACGGTGCGGTCTGGGGCGCGGACCGCCGGCTTCTGGGCTTCAACAACATCGAGCTGATCACCGACCGCCCGCTGGAGGTGAACCTGGCCGAGATCAAGGAGGTCAAGCGCAAGTGGCGCGACCGCGCCCTGGTCATCAGCCTGATGGTGCCCTGCGACGAGGATTCATGGCGCGACATCCTCGCCCGGATCGAGGATACCGAGGCCGACGGGGTGGAGCTGAACTTCGGCTGCCCGCACGGGATGGCCGAACGCGGCATGGGCTCGGCCGTGGGCCAGGTGCCGGAATACATCGAGATGGTGACGCGCTGGGTGAAAAAGCACAGCCGCATGCCCTGCATCGTGAAACTCACGCCGAACATCACCGATGTGCGCAAACCGGCCGAGGCGGCGAAGCGCGGCGGTGCCGATGCGGTCAGCCTGATCAACACGATCAACTCGATCACCGCGGTGAACCTCGACAGCTTTGCCCCCGAGCCGATGATCGACGGCAAGGGCACGCATGGCGGCTATTGCGGCCCGGCGGTCAAGCCGATCGCGATGAACATGGTGGCCGAGATCGCGCGGTCGGCGGAAACCCGCGGCCTGCCGATTTCCGGCATCGGCGGCATCACCACCTGGCGCGACGCGGCCGAGTTCATGGCGCTGGGGGCGGGCAACGTGCAGGTCTGCACCGCCGCGATGACCTACGGGTTCAAGATCGTGCAGGAGATGATCTCGGGCCTGTCGCACTATCTGGACGACAAGGAGATCGGGCTGTCCGACCTCGTGGGCCGCGCGGTGCCGAACGTCACCGACTGGCAGTATCTGAACCTGAACTACGTCACCAAGGCGCGGATCGACCAGGAGGCCTGCATCAAATGCGGCCGCTGCTACGCCGCCTGCGAGGATACCAGCCACCAGGCGATCTCGATGTCGCCCGAACGGGTGTTCGAGGTGATGGACGACGAATGCGTCGCCTGCAACCTCTGCGTCAATGTCTGCCCGGTGGACAATTGCATCACCATGGTGGAACTGCCGAAGGGGACGGTCGATCCCCGCACCGGGGTAAAGGTCGGCGACTATGCCAACTGGACGACGCATCCGAACAATCCGGGCGTTGCCGCAGAATAGGCCCCGGCGCGGACCGGCCTTGGCCGTGGCGGAAAGGGCCGCGTCGAGCTTTGGGTTGCCCGGGTGGACTGGCCCGGGTGAACTGGCCCGAATCGCTGGCCCGTTTCGCGGCCGGATCAGACGCGCGGCAGCGGCAGCGGGTTGATCCCGGCGGCGCGGCTGGCGCGCAGATAGGCCTCGCGGGCGGCCTCGGCGGCCTGGCGTGCTTCGGCGGCGGGGTGTCGGCCTTCGTCCCGGTCGAGGAGCTCGGACCGCAGGGCTGCGCCGGATCCGCGCGGCTGGCGCACCGAATCCTCGCGCAGCGGCTCGGCCACGGGGCGGGGCTTTTGCGCGACGGGCTGGCGGGAGGCCGCCTCGACCGCCGCGGGCGCCGCGGCTGCGGGCAGCGGCATCTGCGCGCGGGCCGTGCTGATCGGTGTCATGCCTGTCCCCTTTCTGCGGCAGGTGTTGCTGAAACATGAAGATAGGACAGATCGGCGCGGAGTGCTTGCGGATAATGCCTAAGATTCTCGCGATCCGCCCCGGTCACGGTCGCAGAAGTCGGGTAAAGAGCGTGTCGAGAAAGACGCCCGCCTCGGCGTAGGGATCATGCCGGGGGCCGAGGACGGCACGGACCTGGACCTCGAAGTCGGCGTAGTGCTGGGTCAGCGCCCAGATCGAGAAGACGAGATGCACCGGATCCACCCGCGCGATGCGGCCTTCGTCCATCCAGCGGGTCAGCACCGCGGCCTTGACTTCGACCAGCGTCCGCAGGTCACCCTCGATCGCCGCGCGCATCCGGGGGGCGCCTTGCAGGATCTCGCCGGCGAAGAGGCGGCTTTCGCGCGGATAGTCGCGGGCGAGATCCAGCTTGCGCCGGACATAGCCGAGTATTTCCGGCAGGGGGTCGCCCTTGGGATCCATCGCGCGCAGGGGGTCGAGCCAGGTTTCCAGCAGCCCGGTCAGCAGCGCCTGGTGCACCGCCTCCTTCGAGGGGAAGTAGTAGAGCAGGTTCGGCTTCGACAGCCCCGCCACCTCGGCGATCTGGTCGATCGTGGCACCCCGGAACCCGTGCAGCGAGAACACCTCGAGCGCGGCGTCGAGGATCGTCTCGCGGTTCTTGCGCTGGATTCGGGAGCGGGGGCGCAATGTGGGGGACATGAGGCCTGTCGCAGTCTTTCCGGGCCCTCTGGATAACGCGGCGGCCGGGGCCGGGTCAAACCATCCGCCCGCCTTTCATCCGCCGGCCCCGCCCCGAGATCAGTTGACCAGTTGCATCATGCCCCAGGGCACCACGGTCAGCATGGCTGTGATGATGAGGAGCGAGCGCGTCAGGCCTGCGAACATGTCGGATCTCCCGGTTGGCGACGCCCCTGACATAGGCGGCCGCCGGCAGGCCGCAAGGGGCAGCGATGCCCGGCCCGGCCCGGCGGCATCGCGCCGGCCGTGTCGCCATGGCCCCGCGCCCGCCGGAGCAAACCCGTCGCTATCCGCCCAGCAACGCCGCCAGCCCGCGCACGACCAGCGCGTGATCCTCGACCTGCGGCAGGCCCGAGACGGTGGCCACGGCCACCACCCCCACGCCCCGGACGCGGATCGGCACCGCCCCGCCATGATCGGCATGGTCGGCGAGGCTCAGCCCGTGCCGTTCCAGCGTCTCGCCCGTCTCGCGCAGCCGCAGGCCCACCAGCAGCGATGCCTGCTGGAACCGCAGCGCGGTGTTCGCCTTGCGCTGCGCCCAGAGGTCGTTGAGCGGCGCCGAACCGGGCAGGGCGGCATGGAACAGCCTGCGGTTCGCGGTGCGGATGTCGATCACCACCGGCATCCGCCCGGCCAGCGCGAAGCCGACGAGAATCTGCCCCAGCTTCAGCGCCTCGGCCTCGGCGAAGGCGTCGAAGACCAGCGGGACAAGTTCGCCAGCCAGCTGATCGAGCGTCGGGGTCATGGCCTAATCTGCGTCGTCGCGGCGCAGATGGGCGGGCAGGGCATCGACATAGCGCTTCGGCAGATCCCTGGCGGCCCGCTTTCGCCGCACGAGTTCGTCAAGGCAGTAGAGCACCAGCGAATGGCTTTGAAAGACGCTGCCGGCGAGGATCGCGAGATGCCTGAGCTGGTCGTCGCCAAGGGCCTCCGGCTCGGCGATGTTGCGCAGATAGACCGCATCGCCGTCGATCAGCTGGTCGGCCATGTAGCGCCGGCGCACCCGGGCGGCCTGCGAATGCAGCAGCATGCGCGACTTGTTGAACAGGAACTTGTGCAGGCAGAAGCCTTGCCCGGTCAGCTCCATGTCGGTGTCGCCCAGCATCGGCTCGCCTTCGTAAAGCCGCTGGTAGCGCAGCTCGACGATCACCGCCACCGCCTGGGACAGCATCCGGCGGGCGCCCTGAAAGGCCAGCGTCTCGGCCCCCTGGATGTCGATCTTCATCAGATCGAAGGGCGGCAGGCCCGCGACCTCGTCCAGCGCCACGGTTTGCAGCCGCGCCGCGCCGCGCACCAGGCCCATCCGCGCCCAGGACACCGCCTTCAGCCCCGGCAGGTAGGGCGGAAAGATCGAGGTCATCGATTCGTGGCGGTAGAGATGCAGCTCGCGCGTCCCGCCATCCCCGACGGCGAGGTTGTAGTTGGTCTCGTTCGGGCGCCTTGCCGCCTCGAGCGCGGCAAAGGCCCGGGCCTCGGGCTCGAACCCCACCACATGGCAGGCGCCGAGCTGGCGCAGCAGGTGATAGGGCGGTTCGTTCACCGGGTTGGCGCCGACATCGACGATGGTGGTCAGCCGCCCGGGCGCGATCTCGTCGAGCAGAAGCTGCAACTCGCCTGGCGCTTTCGGTTTCGTCACGGCGTTGTCCTGTTCCGGCGGGGGCCACCCGGCCATTGCTGCCCGCCATTGCTGCCCATCATTGCTGCCCATCATTGCTGCACTGGCGGCCCGGGTGCCGCAAGAGGCAATGCCCGCAGCCTGCCCCGTCAGATCGCTCCGTCAGATCGCCCCGTCAGATCGCCCCGATCCCGCGCAGGACCATCTGCTTGACGCTGGCCTTCGCCTCGGCCCACTGGCGGTCGCTCAGGGGGCGGCCCCGGTTCAAGGTCTGGATCTGGTGGCCGAAGTCGGCATAGTGCTGCGTCGTGGCCCAGACCAGGTACAGCAGGTGCCGCGGGTCCACGGGGGCCATCTTGCCCTCGTCGATCCAGCGCCGGATCACGGCGATCCGCCCCTCGGTCCAGTCGCGCAGCGTGTTTTCAAGGTAATCCTGGATCACCGGCGCCCCGTGCATCACCTCGGACGCCCAGACCTTGGAGCCGTGCGGATGCGTGCGGCTGATGTCCATCTTGGCATCGACATAGGCGCCGATCCCTTCGACCGGCCCGGGCGCGTTGTCGAAACTGGCGGCCGCGTCGAGCCAGATCTCGAAGATCTGCTGCACGACCTTGCGGTAGAGGTCCTCCTTGGTGGCAAAATAGTAATGCAGGTTCGCCTTCGGCAGACCCGCCATGTCGGCGATCAGCTGCATGGTGGCCCCCCCGAACCCGGCTTCGGCAAAGACCTTCTCGGCGGCCTCCAGGATGGCACGTTCGTTCTCGCGCCGGATATTCGTGCGGCGGCCGGGCTTGAGGCGGGAAATCTGGGCGTCGCCGGACATGGTCATCCCATATTTTCGTTGACCGGTTGGTCAGGTTGTGCTGCGCTTCACCTTGACCATACGGTCAGGAATCGAGTCGTTCAACGTGCAGTTGGGGCAAGGGGCAGGATGGCCCCGCCACAACGGGGAGCTACGCCAGTGCCAGCCACCGCCACCCATTCGGGGGACAACCTGCGGGTCGATCCTGCGCGCCTGTGGGACAGTCTTGCCGAGATGGCAGGCATCGGCCCTGGCCTGGCCGGCGGCTGCAACCGCCAGACCCTTACGGACGCCGATGGCGCGGCGCGGCATCTTTTCGCCGGATGGTGCCGGGCCGCCGGGATGACCCTGGGCGTCGACAGCATGGGCAACATGTTCGCCACGCGCGCCGGGACGGACCCGGAGGCGCTGCCGGTCTGCATGGGCAGCCATCTGGATACCCAGCCGACGGGGGGGCGCTATGACGGTGTGCTGGGGGTGCTGGGTGCCTTGGAGGTGATCCGCACGCTGAACGACATGGGGGTGCGGACGAGGCATCCGATCGTGGTCACGAACTGGACCAACGAAGAGGGCGCGCGGTTTGCGCCGGCGATGCTGGGCTCGGGCGTCTTCGCGGGCATTCACACGCAGGACTATGCTTACGGCCGCCGCGACCTTGACGGCAAGCTGTTCGGCGAGGAGCTGGCGCGCATCGGCTGGGTCGGTGATGAGGTGGTCGGCGCGCGCAAGATGCACGCGATGCTGGAGCTGCACATTGAGCAGGGGCCGATCCTGGAGGCCGAGGGGAAATCCATCGGCGTCGTCACCCACGGGCAGGGGTTGTGGTGGCTGGAGATCACGCTGACCGGCAAGGATGCCCATACCGGCTCGACGCCGATGAACATGCGGGTGAATGCGGGCCTCGGCATGGCGCGGGTGACCGAACGCGTCCACCAGATCGCGATGAGCCACCAGCCGAACGCCGTTGGCGCGGTGGGGCAGGTGAAGGTTTTCCCCAACAGTCGCAACGTGATCCCAGGCAAGGTGGTGTTCACGGTCGATATCCGTTCGCCCGAACAGGCCAAGCTGGATGCGATGAAGGCCGAGGTCATCCGCGCCGCCCATGCGGTGGCTGCGGAACTGGGCTTGGGCTGCGAGATCGAGGATGTGGGCCACTTCGACCCCGTCACCTTTGACGCGGGCCTTGTGAAGATCGTCCGGCAAGCGGCGGAAAAGCTGGGTTATTCGCACATGGACATCGTCAGCGGCGCCGGTCACGACGCCTGCTGGATCAACCGCGTGGCCCCCACGGTGATGGTGATGTGCCCGTGTGTGGGGGGCCTTAGTCACAACGAGGCGGAGGAGATCAGCCCGGAATGGGCGGCGGCGGGGACGGATGTGCTGCTGCACGCGGTGCTTGAGGTGGCGGAGGTGGTGGGGTGAAAGTCTTAGCGCATACCCTTATCTTCCTTCTTACCGCAAAGGTTGCTTTTGCAGATGAGTTAGTTCCGCTTGAAAAGTTACTCACCGGCCGACCGGAAGAATCTTACCAGCATGTTCGATGCGCTGCATTCTACTTGGCCAACATTGAATGGGCTGGGATGGCGATCAGCGAGTCAATGTTTCAGGAAAGCAAGGCGGTCATTTCCGCCCTAATGCTAGTTGCTACTCTTCAAAGGTCCTCGAAGATGGGTGGAGATATGGAGAGTTTGGCAAACACTGTCAATTTGGACACACGGGCAATTGCGGACCTATACGCTGCCGATTATCGGCAGAGCTATGCCATGAGAGGAGCTGCTTGGGATGGCAATCCGTTGTGGGAGAGCGACGCTGCGACCTGCAAGCCAATCGGCGAAGTCGCCCTGCTGCTTCAAGCAGAAATAAAACAGGGAGAGCAACCATGACCACCATCATCAAGAACGGCACCGTTGTCACTGCCGACCTCACCTACAAGGCCGATGTGCGGATCGAGAACGGCCAGATCACCGAGATCGGGCCGGACCTCACCGGCGGCACCGAGCTTGACGCCACCGGCTGCCATGTCATGCCCGGCGGGATCGACCCGCATACGCATCTGGAGATGCCCTTCATGGGCACCTATTCGGCGGATGACTTCGAGTCCGGCACGCGGGCGGCGCTGAGTGGCGGGACCACGATGGTCGTCGATTTCATCCTGCCGGGGCAAGGCCAGGGGCTGATGGATGCGGCGCAGATGTGGCACAACAAGTCGGGGCGGGCGAACTGCGATTACAGCTACCACATGGCCGTCACCTGGTGGGGCGAGAAGGTCTGGGACGGGATCGCCGAGGCGACGGGCGCCGGGATCACCAGCTTCAAGCATTTCATGGCCTACAAGGGCGCGCTGATGGTCAATGACGACGAGTTGTTCAACAGCTTCCGCCGCGTCGGCGATCTGGGCGGGCTGGCCATGGTCCATGCCGAGAACGGCGATGTGGTGGCGGAACTGACGGCGAAGCTTCTGGCCGAGGGCAATACCGGGCCCGAGGCGCATGCCTATTCCCGCCCGCCGCAGGTCGAGGGCGAGGCCACCAACCGCGCGATCATGATCGCCGACATGGCGGGCGTGCCGCTTTACGTGGTGCATGTCTCGAGCGAGGACGCGCACGAGGCGATCCGCCGGGCGCGGGCGGCGGGCAAGCGGGTCTGGGGCGAGCCGCTGATCCAGCACCTGACGCTGGACGAGAGCGAATATTTCCACCCCGACTGGGACCATGCCGCGCGCCGCGTGATGAGCCCGCCCTTCCGCAACAAGCAGCATCAGGACAGCCTCTGGGCGGGGCTGCAGTCGGGAAGCCTCTCGGTGGTGGCCACCGACCATTGCGCCTTCACCACCGCGCAGAAGCGCTTCGGGGTCGGCAACTTTTCCAAGATCCCGAACGGGACCGGCGGACTGGAGGACCGGATGCCGATGCTCTGGACCCACGGGGTCGGCACGGGGCGGCTGACGATGAATGAATTTGTCGCCGTGACCTCGACCAATGTCGCGAAGATCCTGAACTGCTACCCCAAGAAGGGCGCGGTTCTGGTGGGGGCGGATGCCGATCTGGTGGTCTGGGATCCGGAACGCGAAAAGACGATCACGGCGGGCAAGCAGCAGTCGTCGATCGATTACAACGTGTTCGAGGGCAAGGCCGTCAAGGGCCTGCCGCGCTTTACCCTGACCCGCGGGCAGGTGGCGGTGCATGACGGCGAGGTCCGCACAGAGGAAGGCCACGGGCGGTTCGTCGCCCGCGAGGCGCGACCGGCGGTGAACCGCGCGCTGACCCAGTGGAAGGACCTGACTGCGCCGCGCCCGGTGGTGCGGACCGGCATTCCGGCGACGGGGGTCTAGGAATGTCAGGGCTCTCCCGGCGCGCTTTCCGCGTCGTCCCGCAGCGGGGGCGAACTTGTCATCACGGGCGCGTGAAGATCGATGTCCTGAAGATCCTCGGGCGCGGGCGCGAAGGCGAGGGTGGTCTGCGGTGCGGTCCTCAGCATGGCAGTCATCCACATGGCGGTCCTCCTGCGTCGTCCGAAGTGGGAGGGCAAGGTCTCGCAGGCAAGGGTGGCACGGCCATGCAACGGCAATGTGAAGGGAGGCCTGCGTGCAGGACATGACCAGCGCCGCCCTGCCGGTGATCGAGGCGAAGGGCCTGAACCTGGTCTTCCAGACCGCCGATGGCCCGGTGCAGGCCCTGAAGGACGTGACGCTTTCGGTGGCCAGGGGCGATTTCGTCAGTTTCATCGGCCCCTCCGGCTGCGGCAAGACCACCTTCCTGCGCGCGATCGCGGCTTTGGAGCATCCGACGGGCGGCACGCTGACGGTGAACGGCATGTCGCCGGACGAGGCGCGCAGGAAGCGGGCCTATGGCTATGTGTTTCAGGCGGCGGGGTTGTATCCTTGGCGGACGATCGCGGGAAACATCCGGTTGCCGCTTGAAATCATGGGGTTTTCCAGGTCCGAGATGGACCGGCGGGTGGAGCGGGTGCTGGACCTGGTCGAGCTGTCGGGCTTTGGCAACAAGTTTCCCTGGCAGCTTTCGGGGGGCATGCAGCAGCGCGCCAGCATCGCGCGGGCCCTGGCCTTCGATGCCGACATCCTCCTCATGGACGAACCCTTCGGCGCGCTGGACGAGATCGTGCGGGACCGGCTGAACGAGGAACTGCTGCAACTTTGGGCGCGCACCGGCAAGACCATCGGCTTTGTCACCCACTCGATCCCCGAGGCGGTGTATCTGTCCACCAAGATCGTCGTCATGTCGCCGCGGCCGGGGCGGATCACCGATGTGATCGACAGCCCCCTGCCGAAGGAGCGGCCGCTCGACATCCGCGACAGCCCCGCGTTCATCGCGATCGCCCAGCGGGTGCGCGAGGGGCTCAGGTCGGGGCACCTGGATGAGTAGCGGGTCGTTCCTGTGGCTGGCCATGGCGATGGCGGTTCGTGTCACCGCGAATTCGGTGCTGCGCGCCCATGTCGTCGCAGCCCAGCCTTGGGTGCTGCTGGCGGCGCTGAGGGGTGGTCGCGGTGACGCGGATCGCCTGGCCGCAGGCGGCGAAAGGATGACCCGGACCGCAGGCCCCCCCACCCTCTCCCTCCCCCACGCGGGGGGAGGGAAGCGCTTGCCCGGGGCCGGTCCGAGTGGTGGCCGGTGGGCCCCCCTCCCGGCCCGGTCGCGCGCTGGCACGGGGAGGGCGGCATGACCCGCGCGCTTCCCGTGCTGACCGTGCTCGCCGGGATCGTGGTCCTGTGGTATCTCGGCGCGGTGTGGCTCAATTCGGCCTGGGTCCATGCCCAGGCCGAACGGGCGGGGACGACGGTCGCCTTCGGCGAGATGGTCGCGCTGACCATGGCGCAGGAGCGCCCCCTGCTGCCGCCGCCGCATCAGGTGGCGGGCGAGCTCTGGGAGGGGGTCGCCGGGCATCCGGTGACCTCGCGGCGCAGCCTGATCTACCACGGCTTTGTGACGTTCCAGGGCACGATGATGGGCTTTGCGCTGGGGATCGTCATCGGCGTGGCGCTGGCGATGTCGATCGTGCGCTTCCGGGTGATGGAGATGTCGGTGATGCCCTGGGCGATCATCAGCCAGACCGTGCCCATCGTGGCGCTGGCGCCGATGATCCTGGTGCTGGCGAACCAGCTGGGGGTCGAGGGGCGCGATCTGCCCAAGGCGGTCATCGCGGCCTATCTGAGCTTCTTTCCGGTGCTGGTCAGCATGGTCAAGGGCTTGCGCAACCCCGACCAGATGCAGCTTGACCTGCTCAGGACCTACGGGGCGAGCGAGGCGCAGACCTTCCGCAAGCTGCGCATCCCGGCCTCGATGCCGTATTTCTTCGCCAGCCTGAAGGTCGCCATCGCCGCCGCGCTGGTCGGCACCATCGTGGGCGAGCTGCCGACCGGAGCCATCGAGGGGCTGGGGGCGCGGATGCTGATCGGGTCGCAGTTCGGCGAGCCGCTGATCATGTGGGCGGCGCTCGTCGCGGCGGCGATCCTTGCGGGGATGCTGATCCTGGCGGTGGGGGCGCTTGAGGGCGGCGTCCGGCGCCGGATGGGGGGGACGAATGTTTAGCCCGCCGCCCAACCCCGAATGGCTCGCGGGGGCGGCCCTGGTCTGGCTGGGGCTCTGGGCGCTGAACGTCGGGCTTGCGGGCTCGGCCTTCGGCCGGACGGCGGCGGGGCGTGCCGCGGTTCCCGCGCTCTTCGGGATCGCGGTCCTGGTCCTGTGGGAGGGGGTCGTCCGGGGTTACGTCGTGTCGCAGGTCATCCTGCCCGCGCCCAGCGTGATCGGCGCCAAGCTCGCCACCGAGCTGCCGACGCTCTGGGGCGATTTCGTGCAGACCATCCTGAAGGGCGCGCTGCCGGGGTTCCTGATCGGCTGCGGGGCGGCGGTGGCCACCGCCATCGCCATCGACCGCTCGCCGTTCCTGCAGCGCGGCCTGCTGCCGATCGGCAACTTCGTCGCCGCCCTGCCCATCGTCGGCCTCGCGCCGATCCTGGTGATGTGGTTCGGCTTCGACTGGCAGTCGAAGGCGGCGCTGGTGGTGGTGATGGTGTTCTTTCCGGTCCTGGTGAACATGGTGGCAGGCTTGCAGGCGTCCGAGCGGATGCAGCGCGACCTGATGGCGACCTGGGGGGCGAGTTACTGGCAAAGCCTGCTGAAACTGCGGCTGCCGGCGGCGATGCCGTTCCTGTTCAACGGGCTGAAAATTGCATCGACCCTGGCCCTGATCGGCGCGATCGTTGCCGAGTTCTTCGGCAGTCCGATCTACGGCATGGGGTTTCGCATCTCGACCGAGGTGGGGCGGCTTGGCCTGGACATGGTCTGGGCCACGATCGCGGTCGCGGCCATCGCGGGCTCGGCCTTCTACGGGCTGATCGCGCTGATCGAACGGGGGGTGACGTTCTGGCACCCCTCGCAAAGGCATTAACCAAGGCCCGGCAAGGGCCGCAACATGGGAGACGACGATGAGAAAGCTGATGACCGCTGCGGTGCTGGCCGCCCTGGCCACGGGGGCGCAGGCCGAGGATGTGACGCTGCAACTGAAATGGGTGACCCAGGCGCAGTTCGCGGGCTATTATGTCGCCCAGGCCAAGGGCTTTTACGAGGAGGAGGGGCTGAACGTCACCATCCTGCCGGGCGGCCCGGACATCGCGCCGACCCAGGTGATCGCCGGTGGCGGCGCCGATGTGATCGTGGAATGGATGCCGGCGGCGCTGGCCGCGCGGGAACGGGGCCTGCCGCTGGTCAACATCGCGCAGCCCTTTGCCCGGTCGGGCATGATGCTGACCTGCTTGGCCGAGAGCGGCATCACCACCCCGGCCGATTTCGCCGACAAGACGCTGGGCGTGTGGTTCTTCGGCAACGAGTTTCCGTTCCTGAGCTGGATGAGCCAGCTTGGCCTGGCCACCGACGGCTCGCCCGGCGGGGTGACGGTGCTCAAGCAGGGCTTCAACGTCGATCCCCTGCTGCAGGGGCAGGCCGACTGCATCTCGACCATGACCTACAACGAATACTGGCAGGTGATCGATGCCGGGATCGCGCCGGAGGATCTGGTGACCTTCAAGTACGAGGACCAGGGCGTCGCGACGCTGGAGGACGGGCTTTACGTGCTGGAGGACCGGCTGGAGGACCCGGCGTTCCGGGACACCATGGTCAGGTTCGTCCGGGCCAGCATGCGGGGCTGGAAACACGCCGAGGCGAACCCGGACGAGGCGGCGATGATCGTGCTCGAGAACGACCAGACCGGCGCCCAGACCGAGGCCCATCAGAAGCGGATGATGCGCGAGATTGCCAAGCTGACCGCGGGTTCCAACGGCGCGCTTGACGTGGCGGCCGCCGAACGGACGGTCGCGACGCTGATGGCCGGCGGTTCGGATCCGGTGATCACCGCGCCTCCGGTCGGCGCATGGACCAGCGTCATCACCGACGCGGCCCTGGCGAACTGAGCCCGGGCACAGGACCCGGCGTCCGGGGTGACCCCGGGCGCCGGACGTTCGGGCGCCGGACTTTTTGGCGCCAGACCTTTTGGCGCCGCAGCGGGGGTTTTCCAGCCCCCGACCCCCCGGGGATGTTTGCAGCGGCCAAAGCCGGGTCTACAAGTTCGGCGAACCGGCCCGCCTTCGGGCCGGTCCGCAAGCCCGGAGCCCTCTCATGCCGCTCTCTGCCCTGACCGGGACCCGTCTGCGCGAACGCCGGCTTGCGGCGGGCCTTCGGCAGGCCGAGGTGGCGGCCGGCGTCGGGATCTCGGCGTCCTATCTCAACCTGATCGAGCACAACCGGCGCAGGGTGGGCGGCGCGGTGCTGGAGCGGCTGGCGGATGCGCTGGGCTTTGACCGCGCCGCGCTGGCCGGGGGCGCCGATGCCGCGCTGGTCGAGGGGCTGCGCGGGGCCGCGGCGCGCGGCGGGGCGGCGGTCGAGCTGGCCGGGATCGAGGACCTGGCCAGCCGGTTTCCCGGCTGGGCCGCGCATCTGGTGGCCCTGGCGGGGCGGGTCGACGAGCTGGAGCGCGCGCTCGAGGCGCTGAACGACCGCATGACGCACGACCCGCACCTGTCGCAGTCGTTGCACGAGGTGCTGTCCTCGCTGTCCTCGGTGCGGGCGACGGCGGCGATCCTGGCCGAGACCGAGGATCTGCCGCCGGACTGGGCCGGACGGTTCCACGGCAACCTGCACCACGACAGCGAGCGGCTGGCGGCGGGGGCCGAGGCGCTGGTGGCCTATCTCGACGCCGGAAGCAGCGCCGCCGAGCAGGGCATCGCCGCCCCGCAGGAGGAGGTGGAGGACTGGCTGAAGCGGCACGGCTGGGGCTTCACCGACGCCGATCTCGCCGGGGGGCTGGCCGGGGAGGTGGAAGCGCTGGCCTCGAGCGCGGCGCGCAGCCTCGCGCGCGCGCATCTGGCGCAGGCGGCCCAGGATGCGCGGGCCCTGCCGGAGGGGGCCTTCGATGCCGCGGTGGCGGCGCTGGGGCCCGATCCCTTCGCGCTGGCCGGGCAGTTCGGCGCCGATCCCGTGCAGGTGATGCGGCGGCTGGTGACGCGGCCCGCGCTGGGTGTCGGGCTGGTGACCTGCGATGCCTCGGGCACGCTGACCTTCCGCAAGCCGGCCGCGGGGTTTCCCTTGCCGCGCTTCGGCGCGGCCTGTCCGCTGTGGCCGCTTTACGCCGCGCTCGGGCGTCCGCTGCAACCGGTCGAGGCGCTGGTCGAGATCGCGGGGCAGGGCGGCGGGCGGCACCGGGTGCTGGCCTGGGCGACGACGCAGCGCCCGCTCGGGCCGAGGGGGCCGGAGCTGCGCGCGGCGGCGATGCTGATCCTGCCCGCGGGCCCGGCGGCTGGCCCGGCGCTGCCGGTGGGATCGAGCTGCCGCGTCTGCGCGCGCGGCGGCTGCGTCGCGCGGCGCGAGCCCTCGATCCTGGCGGAAGCGCCGCCATGGCCAATGGGCTTTTGACAGGCGGGCCGGTTCTGCCGATAGTGGCGGTCGGGCGGCGCGGGCCGCCTCGGGAGGAACCGGTGGCGCGTCATGTGCTCCTCGTCGAGGACGAACCGAACATCGCCGAGGCGATCCGGTTCATCCTGGCCCGCGACGGCCTGCGGGTCAGCCATCTGGCCGAGGGAACCGGGGTGATCGAGCGGGTCGGGCTGGACCGGCCGGACCTGATCATCCTCGACCACATGCTGCCCGGCGCCTCGGGGCTGGAGATCCTCGGCGCGCTCAGGGCCGATCCCGCGACGGCGGCAATCCCCGTGATGATACTGACCGCGCGCGGGCGCGACCGCGCCATGGCCGAACGTGCGGGGGCGGACCGGTTCATGTCGAAGCCCTTTTCCAACGCCGAGATCCTGGCCGAGGTCCGCGCGATGCTGGCGCGCTAGATGGCCCGCCCGCGCCGCCCGCTGTTTCTCGCCCGCGCCTCCTACCGGCAGAGGCGGCTGCGCGATGCGGCGCGGCTGCTGCCGGTGCTGGGGCTGGTTCTGCTGCTCATGCCGCTGCTGTGGTGGCCCGAGGCGCGCGACCGGCTGGTGTCGGGGGATGTCGTCTACTTCTTCCTCGTCTGGGTCGCGCTGATCGGTGTCGCCGCCGCCTTCGCCCCCGGCCTCGCGCGGGGCGACGCCGAGGTGGCGGACGAGGACTGAGATGCCGTTCAATGTCCTGGTCACGGCCTGCCTGCTCTATGTCATCGCGCTTTTCGCCGTGGCCTTCATCGTCGAGCGGCGGGCCGTCCGGGGGCGGCTCGGCTGGCTGCGCTCGCCCCTGGTCTACACGCTCTCGCTGTCGATCTACTGCACCGCCTGGACCTTCTACGGCGCGGTCGGCTATGCCGCGCGGTCGGGACTCGAGTTCCTGACGATCTACTTCGGGCCGACGCTGGTCTTCGTCGGCTGGTGGCTTTTGCTGCGCAAGCTGGTGCGGATCGGCCGGCAGCAGCGCGTCACCTCGATCGCCGACCTGATCTCGTCGCGCTTTGGCAAGTCCAACACGCTGGGGGTGATCGTCACGGTGATCGCGGTGGTCGCGGCAACACCCTACATCGCGCTGCAGCTTCAGTCGGTCGTGCTCTCCTTCGGCGTGCTGGCCGGTGCCGCACCTGGCGCCGTGCCGCCCGATGCGGGGCGGATCGCGCTCTGGGTCGCGGTGGGGCTGGCGCTGTTCACCATCCTCTTCGGCACCCGCAACCTCGACGCGCGCGAGCAGCATCACGGCATCGTCACCGCGATCGCCGTCGAGGCGGTGGTCAAGCTGGTGGCGCTGCTGGCGGTCGGGGCCTTCGTCGTCTGGGGCATCGCGGACGGGCCGTCCGACATCGCCGTGCGGATCGACGCGGCCGACCTCGCCGCCTGGCAGGTCGAGCCGGGGCGCTGGACGGGGTTGATCCTGCTGGCCGCGGCGGCCGTGATCACGCTGCCGCGCATGTTCCAGGTCATGGTGGTCGAGAACGACGACGAGGGGCATCTGGCGCGGGCAAGCTGGGCCTTCCCGCTTTACCTGATGCTGATGAGCCTCTTCATCGTGCCGATCGCGGTGGTGGGTCTCGACCGGCTGCCCGAAGGGTCGAACCCCGACATGTTCGTCCTGACCCTGCCCCTGTCCGAGGGCCAGGGCGCGCTGGCGATGCTGGCGTTTCTGGGCGGCTTCTCCTCGGCGACCTCGATGGTGATCGTGGAATCGATCGCGCTGGCGACGATGATCTCGAACCACATCGTGATCCCGCTCTGGCTGCGGCTGCGTCCGGCGGTGGCGGGGCGCGAGGATCTGCGCGGCGTGGTGCTGAGCGCGCGGCGCGCGGCGATCGCGGCGGTGCTGGCGCTGGGCTATGGCTATTACCAGGTCTCGGGCGGGTCGGGGGCGCTGGCGGCGATCGGGCTGGTGGCGTTCCTCGGGGTGGCGCAGGTCCTGCCGGCACTGCTGGCGGGGCTGTTCTGGCGCGGGGCGACCCGGACGGGGGCGATCCTGGGGCTGGTGACGGGCTTTGCGGTCTGGGCCTTCACCTCGTTCCTGCCCTCCTTCGGCCCCGGCGCGGTCCTGCCCGCGGCGGTGTTCGCCGAGGGGCTGTTCGGGCTCGGCTGGCTGCGGCCGCAGGCGCTGTTCGGGACCGAAGCGATGGACCCGCTGCTGCATGCGATGGTCTGGTCGCTCATGCTCAACAGCCTGGCGCTCTGCCTGGGCTCGCTGCTGACCTTCCCCGGCCCGGTGGAGCGGTTGCAGGGTGCGGCTTTCGTCAATGTCTTCGACGGCGCGGTCGGGCCGCAGCGCTGGGCGCGCGGCCAGGCGGAACCCGAGGCGCTGCTGACCATGGCGCAGCGTATCCTGGGCGAGGAGGCGGCGCTGACGCTCTTTCAGGCGGCGGCGCGCGGGCAGGGGCGCGACGGCTTTCTGCCCGACCCCACGCCGGCCTTTCTGGATGCGCTCGAGGCGCGGCTGTCGGGCTCGGTCGGCGCGGCCACGGCGCATGCGATGATCAGCCAGCTCGTGGGCCGCGCGACGGTCACGGTCGAGGATCTCATGGCGGTGGCCAGCGAATCGGCGCAGATCCTGGAATATTCCGCCCGGCTCGAGGCGCGCGAGGCCGAGCTGACCCGGACCGCCGGGGCGCTGCGCGAGGCCAATGCCAAGCTGACCCAGCTTTCGGTGCACAAGGACGCCTTCCTGGGCCAGATCAGCCACGAGCTGCGCACGCCGATGACCTCGATCCGCGCCTTCTCGGAAATCCTGACCGAAGGCGGCCTGCCGCAGGCGATGGTCTCGAAATACGGCCAGATCATCCATGACGAGGCCCGACGGCTGACCCGGCTGCTGGACGATCTGCTGGACCTGAGCGTCCTGGCGAACGGCACGGTGCCGCTGAGCCTCGGCCTGGCCAGCCTGCGCGGCATGCTCGACACCGCGCTGACGGCGGCGCAGGCGACCCGGCCCGAGCGCAGCTTCACCATCCACCGCGATCTTGCGTCCGAGGCGATCTTCTTGCGGACCGACGCCGACCGGCTGACCCAGGTGTTCATCAACCTGATCTCGAACGCCCGGAAATACTGCGACGCGGCCGCGCCCGAACTGCGGATCGCGGTCCGCCAGCGCGCCGGGCGGGTGACGGTCGACTTCATCGACAACGGCCGCGGCATCCCGAAGGACGCGCAGTCGCTGATCTTCGAGAAATTCGTCCGGCTGACCGATGCCAACCGCGCCGGGGGTGCCGGTCTCGGCCTGGCGATTTGCCGCGAGATCATGGCCAATCTCGGCGGCTCGGTCGGCTATCTGCCGGGCAAGGGCGGCACGGCCTTCCGCCTGACCGTGCCGCTGCGTCACGAGAGCCGCGCCGCTTAACGCTTTGGTAGCCACCCGCGCGCTAGGGTCGGGCAAGACCAGGGGATATGCCGATGACCGATGTGATCCGCCGCAAGATCGACCGCGCCCGACAGCCGCAGGCCGATGGGGCGCCGGGGGCGGATCGCGGCTGGCGGCTGGCGCTGGCGCGGGCGGCGCGCGATGCGATGGGTCTCGACCTCGAGGTCCGCTCGCTTTCGGTGACCCGCGGCAGCCTGACCGAGGTGATGGAGATTGCGCCCGAGCGCGCGCTGGTGGCCCTGCTGGACGGGCCGGGGGGCGGGCTCGGGGTGCTGCTGCTATCGCCGCTCGTCACCGCCTCGCTGATCGAGATGCAGACCGTCGGCCGGCTTGCCACCCAGCCGCCGGCCCCGCGCAAGCCGACGCGGATCGATGCCGCGATGGTGGCGGGCCTGGTCGACCGCGCGCTTCAGGGGCTGGAGGAGGTGCTGGCCGAAGAGGCCGACCGCATCTGGGCCGGGGGCTTCCGCTATGCCTCGTTTCTCGACGAGGTCCGGCCGCTCGCGCTGCTGCTCGAGGAGGAGGTCTACCGCGTGCTCCGCGCCGAGGTCGCGCTCGGCGCGACCGCCCGGCCGGGCGAGGTGATCCTGGTGTTGCCCGCCAACGGCCGGGGCGAGCGTCCCGCGCTGGCCAGCGACCCCGGCGAAGGCGAGGCGCCGCAGTTCACCCAGGCGCTGAACGCGCAGATCCTGCAGGCGGATTGCCGGCTCGAGGCGGTGCTCGGCCGCCTGCGCCTGCCGTTGTGCCGGGTCATGGCCCTGCAGCCCGGCGAGGTGCTGGGCCTGCCGCTCGCCAGCCTCGATGCGATCACGCTGGAAACGCTGGACGGCCGGGCGGTGGCGCTGTCCAGGCTGGGGCAGAACCGGGGGATGCGCGCGGTCAAGGTCCGCGAGGCAGATGGCGTGCCGCGGATGAGCCTGGCGCCGAGGCCCGCCCCGGCCCGCGCGATACCGCCCGCCGAGGCGGACGCCGAGCTGCGCGTGGCCAGCTGACGGCCGAGGGCCGGCGACGGGCGGGCGGGCGACGGCCGAGGCGGGCGGGGACAGGCCGTCAGCGCGCCGCGGTCAGCGCCGCGATCTGCGGGCGCAGATGCTCGAGCTGGTAGCCGAACCGCGCGGGCAGGCCGATCAGCTCGTCCACCGGCCGCCGGCCCGCCTCGGCCAGCGCCCAGACGACCGAGCAGCGGTTGCCGCTGGCACAATAGGCCAGGACCGGCCCGGTGGCCGCCTCGATCGCGGCGCGCTGGGTGGCGACATTGTCCGGCGTCGGCAGGCCGCCGCCCGGATCGCGGGCAGATCGTCGGGCCGGATCTGCGGCGACACGGCGTAGTCGGGGGTGATCGGGCGGATGTCCATGGTCGGTGCCTCGTTCGCGGGCCGGAAGCGGCTTGACGGCAGGATAGTGCGGGCCGAAGCCAAGCGGAAGCGGTTGCTTGATCTGCGTCAATGCGGACCGCCGCCCCCCGGGTCATGCTTGCCCAACCGACCGGAGACCCGCAATGCCTGCCGCTGCCGACCTGTCCCCCGCCGACCTTTCCCTCGCCGCCCGCCGCGCCCGGCTTGACGCCCGCCTGGTCGAGCTTGACCTGCGTCTGGACGCCATCGAGGACCTGCTCGACGATCCCCACAGCGCCGATTTCGCCGATCAGGCGACCGAGCGCGAGGGCGAGGAGGTGCTCGAGGCGACCGGCCTGTCCGCCCTGGCCGAACGCGCGCAGATCCACGCGGCGCTGCGGCGGCTGGATGCAGGCACCTACGGCACCTGCGCCCGCTGCGGCGAGGTGATCGACGCGGCCCGACTGGACGTCCTGCCCTCGACCCCCTTCTGCCGGAGTTGTGCGCGATGACCCGAAACCCTGCCAACCTGCCCGACGAAATGGCCGATCTGCTCGAGACGGGTCTTGCCTGTCAGGAGCAGGGCCTGAAACTGCTGCACGCCGAAATGCGCGCGCTGGCCACGCTCGTTCCCGGACGCGACCTCGACCGTCCGACCGAGGCCGAGACCGAGGCGGGCTTTGACAACATGCCGGTCTAGCTGTCTGATCCCGCGGTTTGATGGTGCGATCCATTCTCAGGAATGGACGCAAGCACGATGGGACAAGTTCGTCACGGGAGCGCCACGGCCACGCACGCCGTCAGGGCAGCAGTGCAGTGATCGCAGGCTTCGCTCGCGCGGCAGAGCAAGGAGCCGGGCACCAACCCCAAGACGGTTGCGAAGCGGCGGAAGCGCGCGACGGTCGAGGATATGACGACCGGGCCATCGCAACCGCGCTCAACGGTTCTGAGCGAGGCGGAGGAAACTGCGGTCGTCGCGTTCCGGCGCACACACTTCGGCCGCTGGACGACTGCCTCTACGCATTGCAGCCTTCGATCCCGCACCTGACGCGCTCGGCGCGGGGTCGTGCCGTGGCGCTTGCAATCCTGGGTCATGGTGGCCGCGCGCGCCTTCTTCAGCGGCAGCCCCGGCTGGGTCCGGTCGAGCGCCTCGATCCGTGACTTTTCATCCACGCACAGCACGACCGCTCTGTCCGGCGGATCGAGATAAAGCCCCACGATCGCGGTGACCTTCGCCTCGCACAGCGGGTCGTTCGAGACCTTGAACTTCCGTACCACATGCGGCTTGAGACCGGCCCCGGCCCAGGTGCGGCCGACGCTCGACGGCGATATGCCGACCGCCTCATCCTCACGATGGCGGCCAACAACCTCGCCCGGCCGCCGCCGCTGCCGGCCGCATGAAGATGCGAAACCGCCTCGGGCACGCATGGCCAATCGGCCCAGGGACCCGACCCCGGACGCGGCCGGTTCCGGCCAAAGCAAACCGTCCCGCGGCGTCGACGTCTTCAGCAGCCTGTTAGGGCAGGGGGACCGTAGAGTTCGGCCGCGCGGCGTTCGAAGGCGCGCATGATGCGCAGCATGGCATCGTTGAACACAACGCCGACGATCCCTTGCAGGATCGCGTTGCGGAATTCGAAATCGACGTGGAAATCGACCTCGCAGCCCCCCGGAATGTCACGGAAGGCCCAGTTGGAGTGCATGTGGCGGAAGGGCCCGTCGAGGTATTCGGTGTCGATCTTCAGCGCCTCGGGCCAGAGAGTGACGCGGCTGGTGAAGCGCTCGCGGAAGACCTTGAACGAGATCACGAGGTCGGCCTCGATCACCTCGGCCTCGCCCTGGGGCCTGCGGCTGCGGATGCGCGCGGCGGCGTTCCAGGGCAGGAACGCGGGATAGGACGCGACATCGGCCACCAGATCGTACATCTGGCGGGCGGTGTAGGGCAGGCGCTTGGTCTCGGAATGGGCGGGCATCGGGCGATCGGGGTCCGGCGAAGGTTCGCGGACATGTGGCCTGACCGAAGGGCAAGATCAAGCGCCGCCATCCCGCGCGCGGGGCTGCGAATCCTTTTCGTGGCCGGCGCTGCATGCCATCAGGGGGCGGCCGACCCCGCCAGCAGCCGCCGGACGCCTTCATGACGACGCCGACCGACCCGCCCTATGCCATCGACCAGCTGATCAGCGCCAGGGCCT
>Ga0209103_1000144_pt1 | contig 21343 bp, 27 predicted proteins | sample 4C3metaG_FD_184152 | JGI IMG/M metagenome (GOLD analysis project Ga0209103, IMG submission 184152) | Freshwater bacterial and archeal communities from Indian Creek, Illinois, USA - 4C3 metaG (SPAdes) (version 2) | ecosystem: Environmental > Aquatic > Freshwater > Unclassified | place: USA...
TAGCCTGTGCGCTACCCTCATCTCTTAGAACCCTTGCGCCGGCCAGCGCCGCAGCATCCACTGCGCTCTGCATCTGGGCCTGTGTGTAGTACAAGAGGCCGCCGTCAACTACTACGGCTCCCAAACCGAGGACGGCCACTAGAGCGCCTAAGACTATGATCGTCACCCCGCCCCGTTCTCTTGCACCCTTCATTCGCGCCTCACCACCGCTCTGCCTACAATTAAATGCGGACTGGGAAGGAAAGGCTCTATAAGTGGCGTGAGGATGTCCATGGGATAAGTGACAGTGACTTTGATGGCTGTGCCGGCAAGCCGTAGTGAAAAGGCGGGGGTCACCTGCACAGCTAGAGCGGCTGATGAAAGGGGCGCGGCCGCACGTCTGGCTCTGTCTATAATTTCTGCATCCGTACGCCCGAGGCTGGCCTCGCGCCCGGCCTGCCGCGCGGCCGCAGTTACAGCGAGGTGTCCATGAAACACTCTCCCGAAATCGACAATGGCCATAAGAATGAGGAGCAAGATCGGCAGCACCAGCGCTAGTTCCACCAATGCCTGCCCGCTTTGTCGGCGACTATGCTTTTTCATAAGAACCACCCCATATCTGCCAGCAGCACACCTAGGGCTATGGCCGGCGAGTAGGGGTAGGTGCTCTCGGTGCGATAAGCTCCTGTATATAGCCCGAGCAGGTAGTGCCCGAGCTCACGCCGGTACATAAGCATAAGTATTGCCAGTACACCCCCGCTGGCAGCACCGAGAAGAGTCGCCTGCCAGACAAAGCTCGCCCCGCGCAAGGCCCCAATGGCGGCCAAAAGCTTTACATCCCCACCACCGAACTTGCCTAGGGCAAAGAGTGGAAACAACAGCACCCCGCCGAGGAATAGCCCGAGTATGCTGGCGCCTGCCGCACTTAGCCCGCCCTGCGCCAAACTCCACAGTATGCCGATCCCCATGGCGGGCAGTGTGAGATAGTTAGGTATGCGCCGAAAACGCAAATCGAAGCCCACCGCGCCTAGCAAGAGAGCGTGGGTGAAAAAAGCCAGCATGTCGTATTCTCCTTTTTCATGCGATTTCTAGGAAAAAAAGAGCCCTACTTGTACGCCCCAAGTAGGGCCGAGTGGTTGGGGGGTGTGCGGGAAACTAAACTCCTCTACGGACCAGTTGTGGGTGGAGCAGTAGTTAGCGCCCCCGTAATTCTAGCAAAAATCGCAGTAATTTGCTCCCTCAGCGCTGTCATCCCCGCGATCAAGGCAACAGCGATTAGCGCCAAGATCAACCCATACTCCACCATGCCCTGTCCGGACTCATCGCGCAACAATTTGTTTAACAAGTTCATGTTTCTTCCTCCTTTTATTTGCCTAACTAGCTTTGGCACCGAGGTGCTTTGTTCTGACTTCAGTCTACCGCAAGCTCAGTCAAAGCACATGAGCCGCGGGTACCGACTTTTATCGTTACAAGTCCCATCTTAATTTTCAGATTACGCCCAAGCAGGCACGACTAGCATAGGTCTTAAGTCCTACAAAACAAAAAACAGCCCCTAGGGGCTGTAAAAATGGATTCTCTTATTGAATTTTAGTTAATCCCTGCTTTACACCCTCAATTACAGCTTGTGTGCGGTCCGTGACGTCTAGTTTGCGCAGTATGCTTGTAATATGGTTCTTCACCGTCCGCTCGCTGATAAAGGCGACCCCGGCTATGGCAGCGTTATTCATCCCCCTTGCCATAAGGTCGAGAATCTCTGTCTCGCGCGGAGTGAGCACTAGTGGCGCGGGACTTATGGGTTGGCTACCTAGACGATTTAGTTCCTGCACCAGCTTGCTAGCTAAGCCGGGCGCGACCACGGTACCGCCACCCGCCACAGCGCGAATGGCCTCCATTAAAATCGATGGCTCTACATCCTTAAGCAAGTAACCTTGAGCCCCCGCCTTGAGCACTTCGAGCAAGTATTCGCGGTCGTCATGCATGGTGAGCACTAGCACCGCAACTTGGGGGTACTCGGCCTTGATGCGCTTAGTGGCAGCCACACCGTTTTGCACAGGCATATTGATGTCCATTAGTGCAACATCACACTCCACCTGCGCCAAAAGCTCTACCGCCTGCGCGCCCGTGGCCGCTTCCCCTACCACCTCAAAATCACCCTCTAGTTCAAGTAAGCGCCTAAGCCCCTCACGAAAGAGCTTGTGGTCATCGGCGATTAACACTCGCAGTGGCATCATTTCCCCCCCCCTCCGGGATAGGTAGTCGCACCGAGATACGCGTACCACGCCCTTCTTCTGAATCGATGTGCCAAGTTCCTTGGAGGAGCTCCACCCTCTCACGCATACTGAGCAGGCCAAAGTGTTCTCCGCCCGTCTTGAGGGCCTCTAGAACGGCAAAGCCCCGCCCGCTATCTACAACGCTCACGAGTAGCGCATCTCTGGCGAACTCAATTTTAACCGTAACCTTGGCGACCCCAGCATGCTTGATGACATTGCTCAGCCCTTCTTGCACAATGCGAAAAGCACCTACTTCAATGGGCGAAGACAATCTACGGTCTTGCCCCTGCACAGAAAAGTCTACGGCAATGCCCATCTGTGCTTTAAGGTCGTCGATGTACCGCCTGAGTGCCGGCACAAGCCCGAGGTCATCTAGCGCCATGGGACGAAGGTCGTAGATGATTTTGCGTATATCCCTAAGGCTACCTCGCACCGCCAACTTGAGCGATTTAAGCTCTCCCCCGACTTGGGTGATGTCAGTCTGCAGCAGCTTTTCGCAGATCTCTGCCCGCAATACGACATTGGCCAGCATTTGCGCCGGACCGTCATGCATATCGCGCGCTAGTTTCCGCCGCTCTTCTTCTTGTGCCCTGATAATGCGTAGCCCCAGCCAATGACGCTCTTGTGCCGTATCTAATTGGCCGCTCAGCTCTTTGAGATTGCCCCGTAGTACCTCCGTGGCCACGCCCACTTGCGACACAAGTTCCTCGGCCTTGCGCACTGTATCTTGCAAATTGCGCAGCGCCCTCTCGGTGTTATCTCGCTGCAGACGCAAAGACCTCTCTTGTTCCTGCAGCACTACTAGCTCTAACTGACTGGCCTGCGCACTTTCGTAAGAGTCTTTAATATCCGCCTCGGTATGCCTCTTAAAATCACGGCTAACTTCCATCAGGCGAAAGCGTCGCTTCCTCGCTTCTTTCTCTTTGGCGTCGACTTGCGCTATAATTTTTGCAACTTGATCCTTAAGTTCATGTAGTTGCATCTCAAGGCGAGTATACTCATGGCGAGCGCCTTCGGCAATGTCAAAAATGCGCCCCCTACTTGACTCAATCAGGGATACCGTTTCACTGAGTATCTTATCTAGTAGCTTGATGTCCACCCCAAAGCTCACCTTCCTCGGCGTCTAGAGTATCACTTCACCCTATGAAGGGTTTCTCTTGCGGCGTAACACCCAGTCTGCTTTGTTTTCTTGCCGGGTGCGCCCTACCGCCAGGGCATTGGCTGGTACATCGTGCGTTATGGTAGAACCCGCCGCCACGAAAGAATTATCTCCCAGCACGAGAGGGGCAATTAAGTTAGAGTTACAACCCACAAAAACGCCGTCTCCAATAATTGTTTGATTTTTGTGGCAGCCATCATAATTAACCACAATCGTGCCCGCACCAAGATTAACTCCCACCCCAATTAAGGCATCGCCCACGTAGCTGAGATGCGCGATTTTAGTCTCATCGCCCACGCTACTTTTCTTTATTTCGACAAAATTGCCGATGCGCACGTCGCGCCCAATTTCACACCCCGGGCGTAGATGCGCAAAGGGACCCACCTCGGCGTAAGCCCCGACACGAGCTTCGCGCACTACCGAGCTTATCACCTTGGCATGGTCGAGAATAGTCGCGTTTTCAAGCACCGTACTCGGCCCGATCTGACATCCCTCGCCCACCACGGTACTGCCCTTGAGGACGCAACCTGGCCATACCTCGGTGTCGCTACCCATCTGCACGTCCACTTCGATGTAAGTAGTGGACGGAGACACGATGGTCACCCCGGCGAGCATCAATCGCTCTTGGATGCGTTTCTGCATGGCCTCTTCGGCGCGGCTCTGCCAGATACGGTCATTGATGCCGATAGTCTCCGTAAAATCGTCCGTTAAGACTGTGGCAATCACGCCCTGCCGGCGCAAGAGGGCAAAGACATCGGTGAGCAGGTATTCGCCCTGCGCATTGTCGTTGGTGATTTGGCGCAGGGCCGCAAAAAGGTGGGGGGCACTAAAACAGTAAAAGCCGGCGTTAATCTCTTTAATCTCTCGCTCGAGAGGAGTGGCGTCTTTTTCTTCGACGATGGCGACAAATTCGCCCCCTGCCGCGCGTTTGATTCGCCCTAAACCGCGCACGTCGTGCGGACGCGCCGTAAGCACGGTAGCCAAGGCCCCCGTACTTTCATGTGCGGCAACCATATTTTCTAGCGTCTTTGTCGTAATAAGCGGCGCGTCACCACATAGCACTAAAACGATGCCGGCAAAGTCCTGGAGTTCGCTCTCTGCCTGTTGGCAGGCATGGCCGGTACCTAGACGCTCGTGTTGCGCAACAAAAAGCGTAAGCCCCTGCGCGGCTGCCATGACCTCTGCGGCATCTTTCCCTACCACAGTTACTACTTTACTCGCTCCGGCCGCATGTGCCGCCCGCAGCACATGCGTGACAATGGGCAAGCCCGCCACTTTGTGGGCCGTTTTAACCAGTCGCGACTTCATGCGCTTTCCCTCGCCCGCGGCCAGTACTATTGCCGCAATTTCCATCCCCATACTGCGCCTCCTTTGCCACAAAAATCGTCAATGTTAATGTTATCATTATACGTCGCAAGGGACAAAATACAAAGTGGAGCTTACGCTCCACTAGAGACTTACGATACCCTGGCTATTTCTTTGTGGTAGGCGCCCAAAACCTCCGCCTGGATTTTCTCGCGAGTGAAAGCGTTGATGGGATGAGCTATGTCTCTAAACTCCCCCGCTGGGGTCTTTCGGCTAGGCATGGCAACGAAAAGACCATTATTCCCGTCTACAATGCGTACGTCATGGATGACAAACGCGTTCTCTAGGGTAATGGATACTATCGCTTTCATGCGCCCCTCCGTGCTGACCTTTCTAATTCGTACGTCAGTGATATTCATGTGTTTCACCGCCTTTCGTCATCGAGCCCATAATGTGGATTAATTCGATTGCGCTGGGGCAACTTCCTTCTAATTATCAAAGAAACTTTTCGTTAATTACGACAACTTCCGACCGCACATTCCCAGCTGGCAGCACCTGCATGCGCATCTAATATTTGTGCGGGCCCTCTTTATGCGGCCCTATACACATAACGAGGAAGCGAGAGGATAGTAGCAATCATTCGGCAGACGCTTTCACTACCATAGTTATCCCATCTTCCTCTCTTTCCCACGCCTCTGTGACCACTGTGGTTGAAATCGTCTCCTAGCACACTGGGGAGGCCAGATAAAGCCCCATGGCGCGCAAACAACGCGCCCGATGTCGAAATTGACCCCTCGTCAGCGCGTGCAGAACTCACTTTAAGCAAACAAACAAAAACCGGCACCAGTGCGCTGCGTGCCGGGCTATATATTGCCTGGAGTGACGATAATACCCATATGATCTTCGTTTAGGCGCACGATCGACAGATACCCCCTAGCTAACTTCTCCACTGGGTGCACCGCCTCAACCAAGACGACTGTACCGACAACCTCGGCTTGAAACTCGTTGAGCAAAGCGGCAAGACCCTGTAGTGTGCCACCCGCACGCAAGAAATCATCTATCACCAGCACGCGTGCCTTTTCCGGCAGGCTGCGTCGCGGCAGGGACATGCTCTGCAAGTTGCGATGTGACCCAGAAAGAAAACTCACCGAGAGCACCGGACCATCGGCCATAAAACTCTCTTGACGAACGAGAGGCATCTTCACCCCACCCTGCGCCATCACCAATTCACGCCGCGCTATCACTAAAGGCCTGTTTAAGTAACGCGCTACCGAAAGCGCCAAAGGTATGCCCCTCGCTTCAATGGTAACAACGGCATCCACCTTAGTCCCCGCAAAGCGCGCCGCGATAACCTCGCCGAGAGCAGAAAGCAAGGCCGGTTCTTGTAAAACATCGTTCAAGTATAAGTACCCTGTGGCCACGCGACGCGCTGGTTCGTTTAGTCGCTCACAGAGATCGGCAATTAAGGACTCGATATGCTGCCTTGTCCGATGCGGCACATAGCGCACGCCCCCTGCCGTTCCGGTGATGGTTTCGAGCTTGCCTAGCCCCTGCGCTTCGAGACCGTGGCGAATGGCCGCCACATCTTCACTAATGGACGACTTTGCTACCCCGAGGCGTGTTGCTAAATCACCAAGAGAAAGCAATTCTTGTGGTGTATCTAAAAGCAGCTTTACTATGGATGCAACGCGTGCAGCCTTGCTTTGCTTTGCCATCTAAGCACCCAGAAGCACTTGACGAGCAAGAGCTAGGTCACTGTCTTTATCGACATCCGTGCCTATTTCGGCAAAAGGACACTCCACCGCTACGCAGCGACAAGTAAGCAGCTGCGATACGCGCTCTTCCACCTCGGGCACGGTCAACTGCCCGAGGAGCAATTTGACCAAGAACTTGTAGCCGATGAGGGCGGAAAGAGCCAAGACATTTTTGCGCTGCGCGATAAATTGCTCCATGCGCACAGAAACACGCTCGGCCACGGCAGGATCAATAACTAGGAGGTTGCCCCCCGTATAGGTGCGCCCGCCCAGAGTGGCATAAGTACGCTTGACGCCGGGATAAAGGGCCTCATTGATCTCCCTTTGGATGATGGGGTAGAAGAAATCGCCCTCTAGCCCTTCTAGCGTTGCCAAGTAGGCATCCACCACAGTCGACGTAAGCATTGGTATGTCAGAGGTCACTACCGCGACCCTCTTGCTTGGTGGCAAAATACGCATCGCTGCCAGGCAATTCTCCCTCATATCGCCATTGGCGGGCAGCACGGCAACCCGTTTGCTAGCATAGGCAGCGCACAACGCCGCCGGCCCTACTATGACTATGGAGTCGATAAAGCGCGACCCTGCTAGGGCCTTGTAGACATAGTCCAGCATGGGCTGATCATGAATGGGAATAAGTGCTTTATTGGCTACGCCATGTCGCTTAGCAAACTCGTCCTGCTTATCCGCACCCGCTAAAATAATCGCATTCACTCTGCCATCTCCCTACGCCTTACCGTCTTTTACCCACTCCATAATGGACAACTCCGCATTTTCCATGTGCTCCTTGGCCAGAGCTTGGGCCAGAGCACTATTGCCCTCAGAAATGGCCTCGGTTATGCGCTTATGTTCTTGAAAGACCGCCCGAAATCGCCCAGGGGTAGAAAGCGATGTCTTGCGAAAACGATTGATTTGTTCGCGCAAATTGCTGACAATCTGCGACAACCGTTGATTGCGGCTGGCGGCATACAATATGGCGTGGAATCTCTCATCTAGTTCCGCCAAGCGATCGGCGTTCTCATCCTCCATGCACTCGCCAATTTGCACGAGAATGCGCTCTAACTGTTCAAGGCCTTCCGGAGAAATTCTCTCTGCCGCCAGACCTGCAGCCAGAGACTCTAGGGCGGTACGGATTTCAAAGGTCTCGGCAATATCTTTAATGCTTAAGTCAGATACATACGCCCCGCGACGGGCTATCATAATAGCTAGGCCCTCTAGCTCGAGTTTGCGTATCGCCTCGCGCACTGGCGTGCGGCTAACACCCATTTCTTCTGCTAGCTGCACTTCCATCAGCCGTTCGCCGGGCTTCAGTCTGCCACTCAATATCGCCTCGCGCAAATGCTCAAAAACGATTTCCCGCAGGGGCTTGTAGTTGTCAAGCTTAATAGGCACCATTCTCTCCATCATAACGCCGAATCTCCCCTCTGAATATTGGCCTGGCACTCTGCTGCCGTTAGCGTAGGCACTACATACTCTCTATATCCTTCCGCTAGCGGCAAACCGCTCGTCGGCCGCTCTTCGTAAATCCCACACATTGCTGAACCGCTCCCGCAGAGCAATGACTGTTCCGCACCATCTTGCATTAGGCGGGCTTTAAGTTCTGCTAGCTCGGGGCGCAGTTTTAGCGCCACTGCCTCGAGATCATTATTCATAATTGAGCTGCTACTTCTGGCGACAGGCTGCCATGCCCGGTAGACCTGCGCTGTCGAGAGGCCAAAGGGCGGCTTAACAATGCGGAGCCACTTCGGGCCTAAGTCTGGCAGAGGCGTAATCACTTCACCCCTTCCGGTGGCCTTGGCCGTTCCTCCCCGCAAAAAGAAGGGGACATCGGAACCAATGCGCGCCGCAAGGAACTCTAACCCCCTCATATCCAGAGGAGAGCCGTAGAGGGCGTTAAGTCCAAGCAGTACGTAGGCTGCGTTACTACTGCCGCCGCCGAGACCGGCCTCTATGGGAATGCTCTTGGTGAGTTCAATGGTAACAGCGGGGGCTAGGGATGTGCTGCCATAGAACATTTCTGCGGCTATATAACATAAATTCTCCCTCCCTTGTGGCAACCCTGCTGGGGCAAGCAAGTTAATGCCCTGTTCATGCTGCGAAAACACAAGGCGGTCAAAAAGGGCAATTGTCTGTAGCACCGTCTCTACTTCGTGATATCCATCGCTACGGCGCCTGATGACTTTAAGATCAAGATTGACTTTAGCTGGCGACAAGAGTGTTACACGCATGTGGTTCACCTCTTATCCATTCTAATACACGGCCTTGCTTAACACTAGCAAAAAATAATACCCCAGGGGCAGGGATCGCGCCTAAGCAGGCCTCGCGTGCCTACTCTACGACCGCGACACCACTAGGAACATTGCCCTCAGCCTAGCATCACGGCGTGCAAGGGAAAATAAAACAGCCTTCACAAAAAAATATCGCCCCTCCTTAGGAAGGGCGATACAGCCGAAGCAAAACTTTCTACTTGCCGAAATGAGCTACGAGACGTTGCTCGGGACCGCCAATACAGAGTTCAACTGCCTGCGTCAACAAATCAGCATAGCTTATCGACAAACAACCGGTGCTATTTTGATCGCTTGTCCGCACAAGAAAATGATAGGGATAGGTACTCTCCAGAACACCCTCGCGCACCATTGCCTTGCGCCGCCCACGGTTAGCTTTTAGCCATACCTTTTCGCCAATATGCAGTTCAAGGTCTTTCCTAATAGTTGTCAAGTGACTGGTGTTCAATCCTACCACCCTTTCCCTGCTGTCTGTTAAGATTGTATCAGGAACGCCATGTCTTGTCAAGATAAAATTGTTATTATAGCAACGCCCTTCGCACCTGTCAAGCGGAAATTTTGCACTGTCAATATGACCTGCCCTCGTCCAGCCGCCTCGCCGCTCATTGACACGCCCGAATGAAGGCATTGTGCAAGGTGGGAGCGAATAGAACAACATAACTTACGGGGAGGCAAGCGCATGAAATTAGTGTCTTGGAACGTGAATGGAATACGCGCCGCCATGGGCAAGGGTTTTCTCGATTTCTTCAATAAAGTTAACGCCGACATTTTCTGCATCCAAGAGAGCAAAATTTCGCCCGGACAGTTCGCAGTAGAGCTGGAGGGCTACGCACAGTATTACAACTACGCCGTCAAGAAAGGGTACTCGGGCACCGCCGTGTTCACCAAGCACCAGCCGAACAACATCGCCTATGGCATCGGCCTGGCAAATCATGACCAGGAAGGTAGGGTTGTGACCTTAGAATTTAGCGACTACTACCTCGTCAATGTCTATACCCCCAACTCACAGCAAGAGTTAGCGCGCCTAGCGTATCGCATGGAGTGGGACGATGCTTTTCGCGATTATCTTAAGTCCCTTGACGCTCACAAGCCTGTTATTTTTTGCGGCGACCTCAATGTTGCTCATCAGGAAATTGATCTGAAGAACCCCAAGACCAATAGGCGCAATGCAGGGTTCACTGATGAAGAGCGTGGCAAGTTTGCGGCACTGTTGCAGGCTGGCTTTGTTGATAGTTTCCGCCACTTTCACCCCGACCGCCGCGATGCCTATACTTGGTGGTCTTACTTTGCTGGTGCCCGCGCGCGCAACATTGGTTGGCGCATCGATTATTTTTGCGTCTCTAGTCGCCTACAGGGCAAAATGGCCAGCGCCGAAATACACCCTGAGGTCTTAGGTTCTGATCACTGCCCGGTAGAGCTCGTGTTGCTTTAGTAAACCACACGCAGTAAAAGGAGGAGCGTTATGCCAACAGACCATGTGGTGCTTGGCCAATTTGTCAACGCCAGCATTGTGCGCACAACACAGGGGGTAGTTGTTATCGATACTGCCGCCACTAAGGAGGAGGCCGAGGAGGTCTATAGCGAAGCCACGCGGCAGGGAAAGGTTCTTTTTGTCATTAACACCCATGAACATTTTGACCACTTGGCGGGAAACTCATTGTTCAGCTGCCCCATCATAAGCTCGAGCAGGGCCCGCAAAGAAATGGCGAAGAGTCCCCAGCCAGATACTATTGCCCTTCCTACCATCACTTTCGACAAGACTCTCATCCTACACTTAGGCGAGCACGTCGAAATCACGCACTTCGGCGGTCACTGCCTAGGGGCTAGCGTAGTATACTTCCCAGAACGCCGCCTGCTGTTTGTGGGCGACCTCGTTTTCAATGGTCGCGTTCCTTACGTAGGCGTGGCCGACTTCACAACTTGGATTGACGCCCTACGCGAACTGGAAACATGGGACGCGGACATTGTCGTGCCCGGACATGGACCGGTGGGCGGCAAGGATATCTTGGTCGCACAGCGTTTGTGGCTGGAGACCTTTGTAGAAAGGGTGCGCGCGCTTAGCGCGACTGGGTTAGCACATGAGGATATTTTTACCGCGCTCCTCAATCACTACACTGTAATTGAACGGTGGCACCCCATGCTGCACAGTGCGATGGCCAATATCTTGACCGATTCGCAAACACAACCCTGATACATTGGGGATTCGGTGAAACTAAGCGCTGCGGCGCACGTACTACAGGGTATACGTCCATATATATTTATCTCCATTTAATATAAGATGTAAGTAGGACGTTTGCGAAAGGGGGAATACGTGTTGATGTCTCTGCTAAAAAAGATGCTCCTCTCTTTAATTTGCGCCTTGCTTCTTTTGTCGCCAATTGCAGCCTTTCCGGCAATTGCGAGCGAACAGCAGCCCATCGTCTATGTCATCCCTGTCGAGGGCACAGTGAACGCTAGCTTGCTGCGCTACTTGCAGAGAGCCTTCGCCGTGGCGGAGGCGAGCAAAGCGGAGGCCATAATTCTCCAAATCAATACCCCCGGCGGATTATTGAGCTCGGCCTTTGAGATTAGCGATCTAATCTGGAACTCTACCATACCAGTCTACTCCTATGTGCGCTTTAACGCCTTATCCGCCGGTGCCTTCCTCGCCCTGTCTTCGCGGGCCCTCTTCATGGCGCCTGGCAGTGTCATCGGCGCGGCCGAGCCCCGCACCTTAGACGGGCAGGCGGCAGATGCGAAGGTCTTGTCCGCCTGGGAAGCACGCATGAGAGCGGTAGCAGAACGCCAGGGCAAGGACCCTGAAGTGGCAGCCGCCATGGTGCGCATGGAAATAGCTATCCCGAGCTTAGATACACCTTATACCCTGCTTACCTTGACCTACCGTGAGGCGCGCAACATTCAGTTTACAGACGGTATCTTTGACAGCACATCCGAATTGCTGGCGGAGCTCGACCTAGCTCAGGCGGTGACGCGAACCGTTGGGCTGGCACCGGCTGAAGTTTTGGCACGGATTATCACGAACCCCGCGGTAGCGACTATCTTTATAGCGATTGGCATTGCTGCTCTGTCTATCGCCGTGATGACAGGGGATTTTTTACTGCCCGGCGGGATTGGCATTGCTGCTTTTGCGCTTTTCTTTGGTGGACATATTTTTGCCGGCCTAGCTGGAAGGGAGGTCGTTTTCTTGTTTGCTGCGGGGCTATTCTTACTTGTCATAGAGGCGTTTATCCCTAGCTTTGGTGTCATTGGTGTGGCTGGTCTTGCGGCCGTGTCTGTTTCTGTGGCTTGGGCGGCGGCGGCTACCGGCCAAGGGTGGCGTATGCTGGCTATTGCCGCTGTTACGGCGGCGGTGCTTGTTCTGATAGCACTACGATTTCTCAAACGCTCCCCTGCGTGGTCTCAAATCGTCCTAAAATACTCTGAATCTAAATCTCTGGGCTATGTCGGGCCTAGTGACGCATCTGGCTTGGTGGGTGCTACTGGCATCACCATTACTCCCCTGCGCCCCGCTGGCATAGCCGAAATTAGCGGCAAACGCATGGATGTAGTTAGCGATGGCAGTTTTATCTCTGCCGCCACTCAAGTGGTGGTGACCAAAACGGAAGGAACGCGCATCGTCGTTCGACCGCAATAAGTGATATAAGGAGGAGATTAGAAGATGTATTTTCCGGAAAACCTTTTTCTTGTCGCATTAGTAGTTCTCGGCGCCTCAATGTTTCTTAGTTTTGTTCCCCTAGGCCTGTGGATTTCCTCGCTCGCGGCCGGAGTACCTATGGGCATAATGACCCTTGTGGGAATGCGCCTGCGACGCGTTCCCCCGGCGAGAATTGTCAACTCCCTAATCAAGGCCACCAAGGCTGGACTTGAACTCAATGTCAACAAGCTCGAGGCACACTTCTTAGCCGGTGGTAATGTCGACCGTGTTGTGAACGCCCTAATCGCCGCTCAACGTGCCGGCATTGACCTTGGTTTTGAGCGCGCTGCCGCCATTGACCTTGCGGGCCGAGATGTGCTTCTAGCGGTACAGGTCAGCGTCAATCCGCGGGTTATTGAGACGCCCGTCGTCACGGCGGTGGCCAAGAACGGCATCGAAGTCAAGGCTAAGGCCCGTGTGACCGTGCGCGCTAATATCGAGCGACTAGTCGGCGGCGCCGGCGAAGAAACGATTCTAGCCCGCGTGGGAGAAGGCATTGTCACCACCATCGGCTCAGCTGAAACCCACAAAGAAGTGCTGGAGAATCCGGATATGATCTCGCGTACGGTGTTAAGTAAGGGGCTTGACTCTGGCACCTCGTACGAAATTCTCTCCATCGACATTGCCGATGTGGATATTGGCAAAAACATCGGCGCACAACTGCAGACCGACCAAGCCGAGGCCGACAAACGCATCGCCCAAGCTAAGGCAGAAGAGCGCCGCGCCATGGCCGTGGCCAGGGAACAGGAAATGATTGCCGCTGTGCAGGAGATGCGCGCCAAAGTCGTGGAGGCCGAGGCCGAGATCCCGCGGGCCTTAGCACAAGCCCTGCGCGAAGGCAAAATAGGCGTCATGGACTACCTCAATATGCAAAACATCAAGTCCGACACGCAGATGCGCGAGTCCATTGGCAAAATGGGGGACACGCGTGGGGACGACCCCTCGAAAAGATAAGGCGGTGACGGTCAGTGAGCATTATCGCAGAACTGCTACGGGCTCTCCTCTCTGAAACAGAGGCGTCGAATGCTGGCATCCCCAAGGGGCAAACTATGCCCCTAGCCACCTACGCCCGCGCGCGGGGCGCGTCACGACAACAAAAGTCTCCTCCCCCTGCCCCTATGGCTACCGATTTTCTCTCGCCAGAAGAATCTCGTATGTCATTGTTGCCAGACCCTCCCATGGCCGGGGTACGTCGCTCGAGCTCTGTCAGCATCAATATCGGCCAGGCCCAGCAGGGCGTGGTGTGGGCCGAAGTGCTCGGTCGCCCGCGCGCCATGAAGCCCTGGTCACCTCGCACCTAAGCAACAGTCAAGAGGGAGGGCAGAACGCAAGCGTTCTGCCCTCCCTCTTTGTCGGAGAGAGCTAGGTGCGGTTTCACCTAGCTCTTAAAGATGTCAGCTACGCCAATTTCCAACCCGGCGAAAAAATACGATACTAGGATGTCTCCCTGTTTGTAGAACGCGTGTTCATCAACCGCGAAGTCGCTAAACCCATAGACCCCCACTGTTTGTTTATCGGGATCAACCATCCAAAACTCCCTGACCCCGGACAACATGTACGTGTTCAGTTTATCCACCATGTCTTTAGAGCGGGTGCGCCGAGAAAGAATTTCCACACACAGGGTCGGTGTACCCATGTACCGGCCTTTTTCGTCGACCGCTGTCTCTAGATCGCAGCCCACGAGCAAATCAGGCTGCATCACATCCGGCGTTTGAAAGCCTTGCTTGTGGAAGTGCACGTCGAACGGCGCGTAAAACACTTTGCACTTACCATCCTTTAGGTAGGAACGCAATACCACATGCAGGTTGCCCGAGACCTCCTGATGGAAAGGACTCGGGGAAGCAAGGAGCACAATTTCGCCGTTGATATACTCCATTCTGAGTTCACTTTTTTCGTAAATCTCCATGAACTCCGCGTAGCTGACCTTTTTGCCGCCGTAGCTGTAATCGAGAGCTCGCTCTTTAACCGTGAAGTAGCGCTCAATATCTGTGATGTAGGGCGTAATCCTGACAGACTTCTTGCCATTCTTGGTAATGACAACTTCGTGGTCGGCCGTCACATAGTCTAGATACAGCCCCAGGTTGACCTTAAACTCAGTAGCGGTAATGACCTTGGTAGTGTCGCTCATTCATTATCACCTCGTACGACAACTATACATCATAGTGCGAAATTCGGCAAGATAGAAGATGTCGCACGAATACACCTACAGATATGGCGAAAATGCAACAAAAATTCCCTTGTATTTTTAGGAGGGGAGGGGTAACATGGAAGCAGTTAGGTAATTGTCGGAATCTTGGCCGCTTGTTGTTGTCCCCCTGTATCGCGGCGTTTAGGACATTGTTCGCTAGTTGCCGCAACACTACAAGCTATCTAATAAGGGTGATGATAATGGGAGAGAACCAATTGTGTTGTCTTGATCCCTTCTGGAAATGTTTATCGGACCTAACTTCTACGACTATTTGAAGGAGCGTGTGCGATGTACAAATTGGTCATTAGTACCATTGCTATCCTGACATTGTTCGCTGCAGTTTTCGCAACCTCTGTAACAGCAGCCCCTTGGCAGGCGCCTGAGGAAGAAATTGAACCATTTAATGAGCTTGACCCTGGTGGTGGCGGAATGGTGTTAAAGGGGAACGTTATCTTTCGGATTGGACATTCTTGTCCTCCGACGTTTCTTAATATGCGCCCTTGGCTGGATGGAGAGGCGCGTAACTGGGACGTATTTGGTACTCTATTTACAGTACATTTTAGACACGCGCGAGGTTACGAGTTCGCACGTTTTTATGGAGTAACCGCAGGGCCATCACATGGTGACGCCAGAATAACCAGAGGTTGGGGCACTTGCCAGGCCTGCTCAACAGGGATACATCACTACAATGTCCCTAGGCTTGGCACCATCGAGGTGCCTATGGTGATGTCTCCTCATAACTGATCTCGGCACTATGCAGTCTCTGTTTGGGGTAAGGAGTTGACGCAGTGAAACGATTATTCTCGACTATGAGGGTTGTGTTGTTGCTTTTGACTATTGCTCTGGCCACTTTGTATATCAATGTGCAAGCAGCAATGCAACTCTCTATTTTGGCACGGGGCACCGCGGGCGCGAACACACACTTGCTAATGATGGAGCCAAGGTCAGTTTATTCCAATGAACTAGCGAGTACCAGGCCCATCTACGAGGGCTTAAGGCAACTCCCCAGTCTCGTGCCCGAAGTTACGGATGTCACCATGTGGAGCACTAGAAGCATCTCGCAAATCTATCTCCGTGGGCAAGCCTACCGTGACATGCATATAAGACGAGAGCAGGGTGTTACTCGACGCCACTCTACTCTGCCGCTACTAGGAAAGGTGTCCCCTCAAATGAAGAGTACTTTTGGCCTTTCATTAAAATATGGGCGTTTTATCTCGGACGATGATGTGCGCAATGGCGCGCGAGTAGCGGTGATTGGCCCCGAAATTCATGCACAGTTTGGAGGTGGCGATGTCATCGGCGAGGGCATCACCCTAACGCTGATACAGCAGCCCTTCCCAGGCACCTTTGAAAATTATATAGCACATTACACAATTGTTGGCGTATTAGGCCATAGAATGTCCCTGCTATCGGCTATGTTTAATAGCCGCAGGGAAACTGTGCGCCTATTGTTGTCCCGAATTTTGCACGTACCTTTGGATAACCCGGAGAGCATAGAGACCGCTCAGGCGGTGCAAAGGGAACAACTAATCATAGCCAATACGGTCCTCAACGTCTCCGTGTTAGTACCAAGAGCTTGTGAGGCGCAAGAAGCGGTTGTATCAACGCCACCGCTCATTTACTTCACAGTCGATCTGCCAGAAGATGCCCGCGGCGAACTAGTGCGCGACCAAGTATCTCATAGCTACTTCCCTCGGGGCATCGCCGAGGTAAATGATAAAATCCGTGCGGCACTACTGCCAAGCGTAGGGCCGGACTATAAGTTGCTCTTTTTGTATCAGGGCACCTTTGCCGACCATTTGCGAGTGCAAGCTAGGCCCGTACTATGGATTCTCGGGCGGATTGTTGCGGCGGGCTTATTCTTGGTCTTCCTTCTAGCGGTGGGTGGGTTGTTGCTGCCGATACTTCTCAGGCGACCACGGCTGTGGAGTGTGGGGGCTCTTTACAAGGCTAATTCCCGCGCCCTTGCCATGGCTATCTCACTTGGGGCAGTTTTAGGTTTGGCGCTAAATGTCGCAGTGCTGGGGCTCGATGTATCTCCGCCAGTAGTTGTTTCCATGGCCTTCTTGCTCCTAGCTTTGGCGGTGGCCAGACAGTGGAGAAAAAGCAAGGTGGCTAACCTTAATCAGTAGTCAAACACGAGTAAGCACAAAAACTACAAGGGGGAATTAGAATGCGTAAATTATTCAAGACATCAGTCAACATTGTGCTATGTACGGCCTTAATGATTGCGCTAAGTAGCACGGCGGTGGCGCAGCGCCACAATTCAACACAGCCGTCATCAACTTCAGAGGCGTTAGATTTTGCAAATAGAATTGCGACACCATGAACAGCAATCTAAAGCGACTAATCACAGCGTCTCTCTATGTCATCGCAGGAGTCGCTTTGCTGTTTGTTATCGTGCCAATTCCGATAAATATAGAGACATATGCCCTTGAAATCGTCATAACTGACCCGTCTCATGTTGAAGAGCGCAAGGTAAGAATAAGAGGGTGGTACAGTTTCAATTTTCTTGTAGACTGGCATGAATTCAGGGGAACAATTGAAATTACCGGACATCCCGAAACTAATAGCCCATTATTTTACCCCCCTCTGAGCTTGTCATCTTCGCCTTTTGAACCCAGGGAATTGAGGGGCGTGCGCGGCGATTTGTTGTTCTATGAAAGCATGCGGGCGCCGTCAATCCGCTCAGGGACTAGGCTCCCACTTTATGACGTACTTCCTTTTGGAGCAATTCGCGCTAAGTCTTTTTTTCGGGAGGCTCTAATTGCGATTGCTAACGAGGACGGAGGTATAAATTTTGTCGACTGTCGCATAGTTGTCCTTAATGCGACAACTAGAGAAGAGGCACTGGTTGCGGCCCGACGCCTCATACCAGCCTGGTATATAGAGTAAGTAGACAAGGTGTTTTCTGCAATAAGAATTTACCCAATTTTGCAAAGTTTTTTCCCCAGGCACCGGCGGGGGATTATCTTAGTCGGGTTAGCGCATGAGGGAGTTGCTTAGCCATTGCGCTCGTTCCGTGCGACAGAGGGGACGGTTCGTTTTGTCGCAGCGACAAAACGAACCGTCCCCTCTGTCGCACAACGCCAAGAGATGCCCTAGTGGTCGCACCTCTTCAACTCTTGGGCTGCTTTCAAGAGGCGGTAAGCCTCTTGGTAGTCAGAGTGGCGCTCCATTAGACTTGCCCCAAACTCGAGCACTTCAGCTGCGCGAGCGAAATGGTTTAGTTCCTGAAAGCGCTGTCTAAGATGCTCTATCGCAGGTAGTATGTCAGACAATAGGGCGCGCCTGAGCTGACTCTTAACTATAGCCCATTGAGTTTTCGTAATCTCATAGTCGCTGGCAGGCGCATCCTTAGGGAATGCCAGATAATGCTCTAGCTCTCGGCACATTACTTCGGGATAGGGCTCATGCTCTGCTAGGAACAACAAATACTCCCTTCGTGCGGTGTGCGAGAGGTGCAGGGAAGCGTGAGGTATGCTGTCAATTTCACTTAACAAGGCCAAGGCCCCTACAATATTACCCATTCTAATCAACGTGGATCCCCATGTTGTCTGCACAGCGGCGCGAAGTGAAGCGTCGCGTTTTTGTTCTGAGAGCTCTGCTGCTTTCACTGACCACTTCAGCGCACCCTCGATATCTCCAAGCTGCTGTGCGCAGATGGCCCTGCCATGGTAGGCGCGGATAACTTCCTCTTGGTCGGCACTGCCTTCGCAAGCGGCAGCCTCCGCATAGCACTTGTCTGCGGCGGCTATCCTGCCGTGTGCAAAGTAGGCGCTGCCAAGGAGGTGGAGCGTTAACCGCATCTGTGCCACTTGCTCGGGTATCATGGTTAGAATATTTATTGCTCTGCTACACATCTCGATACTCTGTTGATACAGCCCTGCCTTGTAGGTGGCATACGCAGCGAGATAAATGCAGTACCACTGTTTTTCGGGCCTGTGTTCAGCCTCATAGCGAGCTTCCGCCAAAAGGGCGTGATTAACGGCGCTTAATGCCCTACCCTCTTGTTGCTCATGCCAGGCCAGTAGCTCATGAAAGCGTGCCTTAATACTATCTGGCAAGGTGTGATACTCCTTCAAGGCCGTAAGGATATCCCCTAGGCCCTGACTATCCCCTATTCCCATGCAGGTGAGGGCTTGGTTAAGCAGTAGCTCTGCTTGATCGCGGTCAGACTTGCGCTTGTCAACCTGGAAAAACTCCCGCGGTTTATTTAACCGCTCAGCTAAGATGGCAATGGTCTCTGCCGATGGGTTCCGCTCGTTGCGCTCTAGTTCGCTAATCAAGGAGCGGGACAGCAAGGTCCCTGCTAGCTCCGCCTGTGTTAGCCCTAGAGCCTTGCGCGCACTTTTAATTTTATTTCCCAGCAACAAACCTTCACCGCCTCGCATTGTGTCATCGTGCCACAATATTGTCCTTGTGCCACACACTATTGCCATTGTATCATATTTCTGACAGAGAAAATCGCAGCATGGCAATTGGATAGGAGGGATACCGATGAAAAAGTTTCTCAGCTTCATCTGCGCCGTTTGCATATTAGTTGCTGCCCAATCCCCGGCCTGGTCATACTCAACATCAACAGTAAGTCCAAAGGAAGTAGGCATCAAAAACGACCCCTGCCCGCATCTTCCGTTGCCCCCAATCAGAAAGGCAACGTCGACAGCTGGGGGTCAAAAGTAAACTAACACCATCCTAGTATCCAAGCGCTTCAATCCCCGCAAACTGGCCAATAGTTGACGTCCTTGACATAGAAGTGCCCACACACGTAGCGGACGGCTCGGGCTTGTTCTAGTTGTTCGTACAGATTCTTCTTTAATATGGCGATAAACCGGACTTTGCTTCCATATCCTAGCGGCTCGCATCGAGGTAGGGGGAGGAAACGGAAGAAGTCATGGTGTAAGGAATTAAAGTCTAGGTTGGTGTGAAGAGGAGAACCGCCAGTGAATACACCTTTCCCACAATTGGAAGAAGACCTAAATCGCGTAAATGGAGGCATGACTAGGATGAACTACTGGAAGAAACTAACAATTGTAACTGTTGTTCTGTATTTTATTGTCGCAGTAACAACCTTTGCTGCGACGAGTTGGCGGACGCAATCACACCCGATAATACTACCAAGAAGTGCTTGGGGGGCTCCACCGCCTACGAGGGCCATCAACCCTAGGGGCACAGGTACACGACTGATTTTTCATCATGCGGCAGGATGGATCGTCCCCTTTGTTGCATCTGCGCTATTTTGTGTAGGATCTTTTCTCGTATCGGTACAACTTAATCAAGTTATTGGCCAGCCATTTTGCGGAACCTTGATTTTTTTGATAGTAGCTCTGCCCTTTTTCGCGCTGATGTTATTAGGGCAGTACTCCAATGCGGAGCACGGCAGAATTATATCAACCGTACTAAATCTCGGCTTCTTGCACTTGGGGGGGTTCAGAGCACCTATTATCGGAATATTTGGTCCTCAGCTACTGCTCAACCCCTTCTATGCAATAATTATGACTACTGTAATGCAGGCAATAGGACCCTTCCTTGCGGATTTTACTCAGCTCATTAAGCGTATAAAACACCATGCCTAAGCTTTGGCTGTTAGTCATGCTAATTGGCACAGATCAATTAACAAAAATTCTGGTTACAAACACAGCTACTCGTAAATTTGGACATAGACTATTGGGTATAAATGTTCATGGGAATGCTGACCATATCTCAATCATCGCCTTCGTCCTTCTCATAGGGCTATATGTGGCAACGTTCCTTGTGGATAGTCCAAACTGGCATACGAAAAACCAAACATTTCCCACCCTAATATTGTCCGGAGCCTCCTCAAATATTCTGGAGTATCTACATCGGGGCTTTGTTATAGACTGGATCAGTACAGCAGGGTCTCTCGTTTTTAATTTGGCTGATCTGTATATCGTTCTGGGCATTGGCTTCGCGATTTGTGTCATGGGCAGGGACTTCTTGCAGGAATGTTCCCATCGCCGCTTGCCTCACAAGGAGAAAGATCGCGTCTAATTATTGTTACTGCGCATTCACAATGCCAGTGGAAGCAGATGTATGTGCGTAAGCGAGCTTGCAAATCCCTGCTTTAGGTATGGGGTCAATGGCAAATTGGAGCCTTTCTTGCATTAGAGCCCCCCTATCTCTATATTGATGGTGACGGACCAGGAGGACAGCACTCGGCATGAATTAATGAAGCTCGGAGGTGACCCATGGGTAAGCAGTATAGGCGGTATAGCGCTCCTTTGGCGGTGCTCACAATGTTCTCTCTAGCGTTTCATTTCGCCCCTAGGGTTATAGAGGATCACTTTAACATTTTGCTCTTGGCTACCATGCTGACGCCCCTAATCATATTGTGGTCTGGTACCGTGGACATCAAGACAGGAGTGTTCCAGTCGGTTGGGCTAGAGGTAGTGTATATCATCTACGCTAAGTGGTACTGGCAGTATAGAAATAGGTTGATGGAGGGGTATTTCGCTTTTGAAAATCCTCTGATGATAGACTTACTACTTATCGTTTTTGCTCTATCCCTAGCGATTGCAGTAATGGGGAGGCTTTTGGCAGGAAAGGTGAATAGGAAATTTATCATAAGGCCATAGTGTTACTGCTAACCCATAATGTCCGGCGGAAGACGCCGTAAGTTGACCCGGGATTGCCGAATAACGTGGAGAAACGGCGGATGGCGATAGTCTTGGCCGTGCCGCAGTCTCCGCTT